>ERZ778512.677-NODE-677-length-27055-cov-7.929185_pt1 | contig 27055 bp, 25 predicted proteins | sample MGYA00510346_ERZ778512 | MGnify/ENA primary metagenome ERZ778512 (study PRJEB29527, sample SAMN07138962) | mouse gut metagenome | material: feces | host: mouse | place: China:Nanjing | collected 2016-01-25 ...
CCACAATTTTGTGTAAATAGAAAACTCCAGGATTCAGGTTTTACACTTGAATCCTGTTTTCAAATATAGTAATAAATTGGTTAAATATCAATGCCCAATTCCAAATAGGTTGGTACCATTTCTTTTCGATTTCGTTAATGGGCAGATAGACAGATTTTTTCAGCGCATCATCATTTGGAAATGACAGCTTGTTTTTGGTGTGCTTTCTAATTTTCCCATTCAGATTTTCAATAAGATTAGTGGTATAGATAATCTTTCTAATCTCGACGGGGAAATCAAAGAACACGGTCAGTTCTTCCCAATTATTTCTCCATGAGCGTATCGCATATGGATATTTAGCACCCCGTTTTTGCTCAAAGTTATCCAATTCCGTCTCAGCGGTAAATAAGAGGTTTAAAATCTCATTCCATTGAACCTTTTTTAAAAAGCCTTGTTATTAAGATATAGTGTTTTTCATGGTATTAGAATTAAGTTAGATTAGGTTATCCGTCTTGTTCGTGAGAATAGGGCGGTTTTCCTGTTTATAGGGGTTTGTATTTTGAGGCGGTCAAGATTTCTTGGACGTTGTTGTTTTGCATCAACGCCTCCGGGGTAGATCCCGTCTCCTTCATGTACTGGTTGATGATCTGCCAACCTATCCAAGTCCCGATATTCCCGGGAGCGTCGTTCCCGGGGAAAATGGTCGGGGTATCCTCGAAATATTGGGAAGTCGTCAGTTGATCCGGGGTATAAAGATGCTTGCGCTCGATGATCGCTTTCCAGATCGTTCCTTCGTTATCCTTGCACCAGTTATGGGCCTGTTCGGTGTATCCCATTAGCTCGGCGGCATCAGGAACGCCTAAGGCTTGCGAGAGCAGGTATTTGATTTTTCCTTCGTAAATCATCCGGTCCAGTAATACGTTCTCTTTTCCTACGAAAGGATATTCGGACATGAGCCACCCCGCTAGATAATCCGGGACCACGAGTCCGCGTTGCATTTTCAATTTCTGGGAGTCATAGAAGAATTCCTGATACAAGGGATAGTCCTTTCCCATATATTTATCAACGGAAAGGGAAAGCAGGCTGTCACCCACCAATACGTTCTGGTTGAAACCAGATACATGCATATAGATAGCGGGAATCTGCATCGATGGGAAATTCTTCTTTAGATAGGCGAATCCGTATCCCAAGGATTTTTCGACATCCTCCACGGAAGCATATTGGGTGATAGCGTCACGATACAAGCCTTTCAAGGTAGGCTCCGAGTAATAATTCCGCATTTTCTCGAAGAAGCCAGGAGTCTCGATGGTTTGCAGGTTTAATATGCCTTTTCCGATGATATCCAGCATTTCCGGGTATTGTTTGACCAGTTCGGGTTGCAAGGTCGTATCTCCCGTATCGATCAGTCGGAATAAATCCTTGTCAAAGCGATTGATATGCAGGGGTTCGACGGTAGCGTAGTTGATCGTATTTGTGTTTTGCCCGTTGCAGCTCAATAGCGTAGCGGACAAGATACAGGCCATGATGAGTTTTGTAACCATATCTCTTCGTATAAATGTAATATAATTAAGAAACGGATCGCATAGGGTAATATTGTGTGACTGGCTTCTTATTACTACCTTTGCCTCTCTTTTATTCTAGATTCATCATGCGATATACGAACAAACAAATTCTAAAGATCACGTATCCGGTATTGATCAGCTTGCTCATGGAGCATATGATCGGATTGACGGATACCGCTTATCTGGGGCGTGTCGGCGAGGTTGAGCTAGGTGCCTCCGCCTTGGCTGGGGTCTATTATCTCGTGATTTATATGCTAGGATTCGGTTTCAGCGTGGGCGCTCAGGTGCTGATGGCACGTCGTAACGGTGAGGGGGAGTATAAACGGATCGGCGAGGTTTTTACGCAAGGCGGGCTATTCCTTTTTCTGCTGGCGGCGGTGTTGTTTACGGCCTCTAATCTGCTTACGCCCTATCTGCTCCACCGGATGATCGGCTCGGAAGAGGTGTATCGGGCGACGATGAGTTATCTGGACTGGCGGGTGTACGGGTTCTTCTTTTCTTTTATAGCGGTGATGTTCCGTGCGTTTTACGTGAGTACGACGAATACGAAGATCTTGACGGCCAATTCGGTGGTGATGGTGCTTACCAACGTGGTCTTGAACTATATCTTGATATTCGGTAAGTTCGGTCTCCCCGTCTTGGGGATAGCGGGTGCCGCTATCGCTTCCTTGATCTCGGAGGCTGTCTCCGTAATGTTCTTCGTGATTTATACGTGGAAGAAGGTAGACTATAAGAAATACGGTCTGTTTCGTTTTACGAGAGTGGATTTCAGGATGCTGGGACAAATATTGAGCGTCTCTATCTGGGTAATGATCCAGCATGGGATCGCTTTTGGAGGGTGGTTTGTCTTCTTCATCGCTATGGAGCATCTGGGCGAGCGGCCGTTAGCAATTACGAATGTGGTACGTAGCATCTCCTCGTTCCTGTTTATGTTCGTGAATGCTTTCGCCTCCACGAACAGCTCGCTGGTTAGTAACTTGATCGGCGCCGGGGAGTCGGACCGGGTACTTCCGCTTAGCCGGAGGATGATCGGGCTATGCTATGCGTTCGTGCTACCGATCGGTATCTTGATCGCTATGTTCCCGTCTACCGTATTGCGTATTTATACGGATAACCCGGATTTGATCGCTAGCTCGATTCCTTCGTTGTGGGTGATGCTGTCCTCTTATCTTTTCGCCGTTCCCGGTTTTATTTATTTCTTTAGCGTATCGGGGACAGGCAATACCCGCCGTGCGCTGGAAATCGATATGGCTAGCATATTCGTGTACGTATTATATATATTGTATGTCGCCGTATGGTTGCGTGCGGACGTGGCGGTTTGCTGGACTACGGAGTATGTATATAATATCATGATCCTTTCTTCTTTCTTCTATCTATGGAAAGGAAATTGGCGTAACAAGAAAATCTGAAGACTTATCTTTTGATTAGTACGGTAATTCGTAAGGATAAATCAAAAAAGACCATCTTGGCATTCACGTTCTGTGTGATATGGCGTTCCGCTTTCGCCAATTCTTCCATCAAATCGATTACGTTTCGCTCGTTGACGAAAGGGGAGAACTTAACGGAGAAGCTAGCCTCGTCCAGATTCATATAATTAAGTTCCGGCGATTGGAACCGGTACATGAAGTTCTCCCGGATCAAATGCTGACAATAGGAGAGGAAGTTCTTCTGTCGTTCCCGTCCGATCCCTGCCATGACGTCCGCCATCGCTTTCATGCCTTTTACGTTTCGTGCCCATGAGTTTCGCATCATGGTCTTGAATTGCTCCAGAAAGAATTTATTTTCCTCGCCCAAGCTAATCGCCTCCATCGCCTTGATGAAACTTCCGGAGGAGAGGTGAGCGACGTGTTTAGCGTCATCGGGTGAAAGTCCGAAACGGGATATCATGGCATTCATGATAGCATCGGCCTCAATGGGACGGATGTGGATGCGTTGCGCACGAGATTGGATGGTCCCGAGGATAAGGTCCGGTGTCTCGGATACCATAAGGATAACCGTTTTCATAGGTGGCTCCTCTATGATTTTCAGAAGCTTGTTGGCGCAAGTGGGATGTAGTTTCTCCGGCAACCAAACCATCAGGATACGATATTCCGCCTCATAAATCTTTAGGCTCAGTTTATGGATAATCTCATCGCTTTCCTTGGAATAGATGATCGCTTGTGAGTTTCCGGCCTCGATATAATCCAGCCATTCATCCATATTGAAATAGGGATGCTCCTTGAGGAACCCACGCCATTCGCTGAGATAATCATCGCAGACCTCTTTCTTTTTCTCTTTCTTGGCTACGATCGGGAATACGAAATGCAAATCGGGATGTGCCAATTCGTCATATTTAAGGCATGACGGGCAACGTCCGCAAGCGTCCGTCTCCGTCCGGTTCGTACAATTCAGATAACGGGCGTAAGCCAAAGCCAGCGGAAACGCCCCGGCCCCCCCTTGCTCCGTGAATAACTGCGCATGGGGTACGATCCCTGTCCGAGCCGATTGCCTCAACCGTTCCTTTACTTTCTCTTGCCCGATGATATCTTTAAAATACATGAGATATTTCCTTTTCTTATAGAATAAAGAACGAAGTTACGGAAAAGTATTCAGATATCAAAAGGCGCGGGGTTTTGTAAATATCAATTGACATATGTAGAGTAAAACTAAGAACGGATACACTGCCAAGTCAAGTCCAATAAAGAATATATATTTCATTACCTTAGAATTTTAGAAATAACCATACTTAGTACATGATTGTTCAATCGTGTACTAAGTATTAGACAACTCAGCGTGGAAAAACCCCTATTGTATCTCAATAAATTTCTTTCGCTATTTTGTAAACGCTATCCGAGGCCATCATCGTGTAGAAATGTAAGCTCGGTACGCCATGGGCGATCAGATCCTTGCATTGCTGTATACACCATTCCACGCCCACCTCTTTCGCTTCCGCATCATCTTTACATTTACGTAATTCTGTCGCGAAAGGCTCCGGGATATCCGTACGGAATATCTTCGGAAGAACCGTTAATTGGTTCTTGAAAACGATCGGTTTGATACCGGGGATGATGGGAACCGTGATGCCTTCCGCACGGCAACGATCCACGAACGCATAATATTTTTCATTATCGAAAAACATCTGGGTTACCAGATATTCAGCGCCATTTTTTACTTTCTCCTTTAAGTAATGGATATCAGATTCCATATTGGGCGCTTCCTCGTGCTTCTCCGGATAGCAAGCCATGCCGTACGAGAAGGGAGTCTCTATACCGTCTATCTTGGAACCGTCTAACGCGATACCTTCGTTGAAATGATTTACCTGCTGTTGCAAGTCAGTCGCGTGGTCGTGATATAACTCCGGGTTTTGCTGGGAGGCCTCTAAGGTCTTTGTATCTCCCCTTAATATCAAGAGGTTGTTTACGCCTAGGAAGTTCAAATCGATCAAAGCGTATTCCGTCTCGTCTTTCGTAAAGCCTTTACATATAATATGAGGTACGGCAGGAATACCGTATTTATTCTGGATAGCCGAAGCGATCGCTACGGAGCCCGGACGTTTACGGATGTTTACTTTTTGGAAACTTCCGTCTGGTAAGGTTTTATAGACGAACTCGCTATGGTGGGAGGTGATATTTATGTATTTAGGGTCGAATTCCTTCAACTTGTCAATTACATTATACACCTTCTGGATACTGTTACCTTTCAGCGGCGGTAATATCTCGAAAGAAAAAGCGGTACTCTTACTATTCCTTATCAGATCAATGACTTTCATGTGTTATTCTGTTATTTTTAGACGCGAATGTAACGAAAATATTGATAACGACAGGTCATTAATCGATGTTACTCTCATATTCTGGGTTATTGTAGAAGGCGTCTCCGTACATTTGTTCCAGTGTTTTATCTGCGATTGTAGCGGAATTTATCGAAAAAAACGCTTTCTTCTGGCAGTATAGCTGTTCGGATGCCTTTCCTTTCTTTGCAAGAACCGTATATATTCTATAATCGGTGACAGTGATTTTGTAATCAGTGCCACTGATTGTAAGATCGCTGGTGCTGATCGTAAAAACAGTGTCGTAGATTTGGAAATGGAGCTAAGTTTGAGTATATTTGTATATGTATGGTGAAGGTTTTATATATGATTGATTATTATTAATATCTAATAGATTTATGGCAAGATACATTAAGCAAGAGATGAGCGACCTAAATGGTACGGGTGAGAAACGGGTGTTCTATCGGATGAAGATAGAGCGGAACATCGATATGAAGGACTTTACGGAGCGGATTGCCTATCCGGGGTCGGGGCTTAGCAGGGCTAGCGTGATGCACGTGATGACCTCGGTGGCGGATTGCTTGGCCCGTTACATGGCGGAGGGATGCTCGGTGACGCTTGAGGGCATCGGTACGTTCAAGCCTCAGTTGGGCTTGGTCAAGAATAAGGAGATGGATACGATGGATGGCGATGACACGAAGCGTAATGCCCGGAGTATTGAGGTGAACGGTATCAGTTTCAAGGCCGACAAGACGTTGGTACGAGAGACACGGATGTGCTGCGACCTGTCCCGTGGCGGGATAAGTCGTGTTAGGAAATCGCCCTATACGGAGGAGGTGCGCCTCTCCCGTGCGTTGGAGTATCTGAAGGAACATCCCTTTTTGCGCATATCGGACTATATGGCGATCAATGGTATGAAACGGACTAGCGCTACATTGGAACTGCAACGCTTGAGCGGCGACCCGGTGAGCGGTATCACCATATCCGGTTGGGGAAGCCATAAGGTATATGTCCGGTGCGGTCGCCCTTGATTTCCCAGAGCAAGAGTTGGAGAATGAGTTCGACCAAGTGATAGATCATATATTCGTTATAGGCCGAAATGTAGCCTTCCGCTTGCTTTTTTTAGTTTATAGGCCGAACTATATATAAATTAGCGTATATTTGCGGTACACAAAATCTCCCGTAGCGACGGCTATGGGCGTTTTTGCTTTTGAACGATATTATTAACAGCGTAATTTGTTAATTTTAAACTAATTACAGTAAATTATATAGATATGGAAAATTTAAATTGGTCTGAGCTGGGATTTGGTTATATCAAGACAGACTACAATGTAAGATGCTACTATCGTGACGGTAAATGGGGTGAGTTGGAAGTTTCTTCATCCGAGATTATCAATATTCACATGGCCGCTACTTGCTTGCATTACGGACAAGAGTCTTTCGAGGGCTTGAAGGCCTTCCGCGGGAAAGACGGTAAGATCCGTGTATTCCGTATGGATGAGAACGCTAAACGTATGCAATCTTCCAGCCGGGGTATCAAGATGGCTGAGTTGCCTGTAGAGATGTTCGAGGAAGCTGTACGTAAGGTCGTGAAATTAAATGAGCGTTTCGTTCCTCCTTATGAGAGTGGTGCCGCTTTATATATTCGTCCGCTGATGATCGGCTTGGGTGCTCAGGTGGGTGTGAAGCCGGCTCCCGAATATATGTTTATGATATTTGTCACTCCGGTAGGTCCGTATTTCAAGGGTGGATTCCAGCCCTCAAAGGTATGCGTGCTTCGTGAGTACGACCGTGCGGCTCCTAACGGAACGGGTACGATCAAGGTGGGTGGTAACTATGCCGCTAGCTTGGTAGCTGGCGAGATCGCTCATTCCAAGGGATACGCAGCCGTATTGTATCTGGATCCGAAAGAGAAGAAGTATCTGGATGAGTGCGGTCCGGCGAACTTCTTCGGAATCCGTGGCAATAGCTATATCACTCCGCAATCCCACTCGATCTTGCCTTCGATCACGAACAAGAGCTTGCAGCAATTGGCCGAGGATATGGGCTTGACGGTAGAGCGTCGTCCGGTTCCTTTCGAGGAGATCGCTACGTTCGACGAGGCTGCCGAGTGTGGTACCGCCGCAGTTATCGCCCCGATCTCACAAATCGACGATTTGGATGAGAACAAATCTTTTGTTATCGCCAAAGACGGCAAACCGGGGCCTGTTTGCGAGAAATTATATCATAAGCTACGTGCCATCCAGTATGGCGACGAGCCGGATACTTACGGATGGATCTCGATCATTGAATAATATCTTTTGTTTCGTAAGGACTGGAGTGCGCTCCGTCTTTACGAGACAGAATACGTTGATAGGCAATTGTTAGTTTGAACTTTACTTTTTGCAATAAAATTGCAATCTCCGCATTGCAAATGAGAAAAGATGTTTATCTTTGCATCGGTAATTCCAAATTTTCAATTACCAATTATGTAGGTGGAAGCATTCTTTAAAACACATAAATATCTGGTAGAGCATCTGTATTCTCCGGTACGAAGGGGATTGATGGATGAGATCAATTGGGAGGATCGGTTGATCGGTATTAAAGGTTCGCGAGGAGTCGGAAAGACCACTTTCTTGTTAGACTATGCCCGTGAATATTTTGGTGCCGATAATAAGGAATGCTTATACATTAACTTAAATCATTTCTATTTTACGGAACGCACACTCGTTGATTTCGCCGCCGAGTTTCGAGCTAAAGGTGGAAAGGTGTTGTTGATAGACCAAGTGTTTAAGTATTCCAATTGGTCGAGAGAGTTGCGGTATTGCTATGATAATTTCGAGGACTTGAAGATCGTTTTCTCTGGCTCATCGGTGATGCGTCTGAAAGAGGAGAATCCGGACCTGTCCGGCAAGGTGGTATCGTATAACCTCAGGGGGTTCTCGTTCCGTGAGTTCTTGAACTTGATGTCCGGGAACCAGTTTCCTGCGTACACGTTCGATGAGGTAGTAGAGAATCATCAGGAAATCGCCAAACGTATTTGCTCGGTCGTAAGGCCGATGGCTTATTTCCAAGATTATCTCCATCATGGTTTCTATCCGTTCTTCTTGGAAAAGCGCAACTTCTCCGAGAACCTGCTAAAGACCATGAACATGATGCTAGAGGTGGACGTGTTATACATAAAACAAATCGAACAAAGCTATCTGCCAAAGCTACGCAAACTACTCTACTTATTGGCTACGAGTGCCCCTTGTACCCCAAACGTGAGTCAGTTGAGTAAAGATATCGAGACATCTCGGGCCACCGTGATGAATTATATCAAGTATTTGACAGATGCCCGTTTGATGAGTATGCTGTATCCGGTGGGCGAATCCTTTCCGAAGAAACCCTCCAAGGTATATATGTATAACTCGAACCTGATGTACCCCATCCGCCCGATGGAGGTGAATGCCGGGGCGGTGCGTGAGTCGTTCTTTTATAACCAACTATTGAAAGACAATAAGTTGAATGAAGGAATCAAGAACGCCCACTTTCTGGTGAATACGATGTATAATTTCCGGATCGAGGAAAACATGAAAGTGAAGAACAATCCGGATATGTACTATGCTGTCGATAAGACCGAGATCGGGGAGGGGAACATGATCCCGCTTTGGTTGTTCGGTTTTCTATATTGAGTAAGGATATTTTTTAATACTAATAGTTTTATAGGTCTATGACAAAACAGAAGAAATTTTTAACCTGTGATGGTAATCAGGCCGCTGCTCATATCTCGTATATGTTCAGCGAGGTAGCTGCGATTTACCCCATCACTCCGTCGTCTACAATGGCTGAATATGTAGATGAATGGGCTGCAGCCGGACGTAAGAATATTTTCGGCGAGACTGTAATGGTACAGGAAATGCAATCAGAGGGTGGTGCCGCAGGTGCTGTTCACGGTTCATTGCAAGCGGGTGCCTTGACAACAACCTACACTGCTTCTCAAGGTTTGTTGCTTATGATCCCTAATATGTACAAGATCGCCGGTGAATTGCTTCCTTGCGTTTTCCACGTATCCGCTCGTACATTGGCTTCTCATGCGTTGTGTATCTTCGGTGACCATCAAGACGTGATGTCTGCCCGTCAGACAGGTTTCGCCATGTTGGCCGAGGGTTCCGTACAGGAGGTTATGGACTTGGCCGGCGTCGCTCACTTGGCTACGATCAAGTCTCGTGTGCCGTTCGTGAACTTCTTCGACGGTTTCCGTACCTCTCACGAGATCCAGAAGATCGAGGCTTTGGAGAATGAGGACTTGGCTCCGCTTATCGACCAGAAAGCTTTGGCAGAGTTCCGTGCCCGTGCCTTGAACCCGGAGAGACCGGTCGCTCGCGGTATGGCCGAGAACCCGGATCATTTCTTCCAACACAGAGAATCTTCCAACACGTACTACGAGGCAGTTCCCGCTATCGTAGAGGAATATATGAACGAGATCTCCAAGATCACAGGCCGTAAATACGGTTTGTTCGATTATTACGGAGCTGAGGACGCTGAGCGTGTGATCATCGCCATGGGTTCTGTTACGGAGGCCGCTCGTGAGGCTATCGATCACTTGATCGCTAAGGGCGAGAAGGTAGGTTTGGTATCCGTTCATTTGTATCGTCCGTTCTCCGCTAAGCATTTCTTGGCTGCCGTGCCTAAGACCGCTAAGCGTATCGCCGTATTGGATCGTACGAAAGAGCCGGGTGCTAACGGTGAGCCGTTGTATCTGGACGTAAAAGACTGCTTCTATGGCCAGGAGGATGCTCCGGTTATCGTAGGTGGCCGTTATGGTTTGGGTTCTAAGGATACGACTCCGGCTCAGATCCTGTCCGTATTCGAGAACTTGGCGTTGCCGATGCCGAAGAACCAGTTCACGATCGGTATCGTGGATGACGTTACTTTCACTTCTCTGCCTCAGAAGGAAGAGATCGCCTTGGGCGGTGAGGGTATGTTCGAGGCTAAGTTCTACGGTTTGGGTGCCGACGGTACGGTAGGCGCTAACAAGAACTCGGTGAAGATTATCGGTGATAATACGGATAAATACTGTCAGGCTTATTTCTCTTACGACTCTAAGAAATCCGGTGGTTTCACTTGTTCTCACTTACGTTTTGGTGATCATCCGATCCGTTCTACTTATTTGGTGAATACCCCGAACTTCGTGGCTTGCCACGTTCAGGCTTATTTGCGCATGTACGACGTGACTCGCGGTTTGCGTGAGAACGGTACCTTCTTGTTGAATACCGTTTGGGGTGCTGAGGAGTTGGCTAAGCACTTGCCTAATAAGGTAAAACGTTACTTCGCTCAGAAGAATATCACTGTATATTATATCAACGCTACACAGATCGCCTTGGAGATCGGTTTAGGTAACCGTACCAATACGATCCTTCAGTCCGCTTTCTTCCGTATCACAGGTGTTATCCCTGTAGACTTGGCTATCGAGCAGATGAAGAAATTCATCGTTAAGTCTTACGGTAAGAAGGGAGAGGACGTAGTTAACAAGAACTACGCGGCTGTAGACCGTGGTGGCGAGTACAACCAATTGACGGTTGATCCCGCTTGGGCTAATCTTCCGGATGATGAGGCTGTTGTAAACAACGATCCCGCTTTCATCAACGAGGTAGTTCGTCCGATCAACGCTCAGGATGGCGACTTATTGAAGGTTTCCGCATTCAAGGGCATCGAGGATGGTACTTGGGCGCAAGGAACCGCTAAATACGAGAAACGTGGCGTGGCCGCTTTCGTTCCGGTTTGGAATGAGGCGAACTGTATCCAGTGTAACCAATGTGCTTACGTTTGTCCTCACGCTTCTATCCGTCCGTTCGTATTGAACGATGAGGAGCAGAAGGGCGCTAGCTTCGCCATGTTGGATGTGAAGGCTCCGGCCGCTATGAAGGGTATGAAGTTCCGTATGCAGGTAGACGTTATGGACTGCTTGGGTTGCGGTAACTGTGCTGATGTTTGTCCGGGATTCAAGGGCAACAAGGCTTTGTCTATGGTTCCGCTGGAAGGTCAGTTGGCTGAGGCTGATAACTGGAACTATTGCGTGGCTAACGTTTCTTCTAAGCAAAACTTGGTAGACGTGAAGTCTAACGTGAAGAACTCACAGTTCGCTACTCCGTTGTTTGAATTCTCCGGCGCTTGCTCCGGTTGTGGCGAGACTCCGTACGTGAAGTTGATCACCCAGTTGTTCGGCGACCGCGAGATGGTGGCTAACGCTACCGGATGTTCTTCTATCTACTCCGGTTCTGTTCCTTCCACTCCTTATACTACGAACGAGAAGGGTCAAGGTCCTGCTTGGGCAAACTCTTTGTTCGAGGACTTCTGCGAGTTCGGCTTGGGTATGGAATTGGCGAACGAGAAGATGCGTAAACGTTTGGAAGGCTTGTTGCAACAGATCACCGTGGGCGAGCATGCTCCGGCTGAGGCGAAAGAAATAGCCGCCGCTTGGATCGCTAATCAGAACGACGCCGAGAAGACGAAGGAATTGGCTCCGCAGGTGATGGCGTTCGTTGAGCAAGGCATCAAGGAGGGTTGTCCGGTTTGCGCTCAGATCAAGGAATTGTCTCACTTCTTGGTAAAACGTTCTCAATGGATTATCGGTGGTGACGGTGCTTCTTACGATATCGGTTACGGTGGTTTGGATCACGTGATCGCTTCCGGCAAGAACGTAAATATCTTGGTATTGGATACGGAGGTTTACTCTAACACGGGTGGTCAGTCTTCTAAGTCTACTCCGGTGGGCGCTATCGCTAAGTTCGCTGCCGCTGGTAAGAGAGTACGTAAGAAAGATCTTGGCTTGATGGCTACTACTTACGGTTACGTATATGTGGCTCAGATCGCTATGGGTGCCGACCAAGCTCAGACATTGAAGGCGATCCGCGAGGCCGAGGCTTACGACGGTCCTTCATTGATCATCGCCTACGCTCCTTGTATCAACCACGGTTTGAAGAAGGGTATGGGTAAGTCGCAAGCTGAGGAGAAAGAAGCCGTAGCATGCGGTTACTGGCACTTGTGGCGTTACAACCCGGCTTTGGAGGCAGAGGGCAAGAATCCGTTCACCTTGGATAGCAAGGAGCCGGATTGGAGCAAGTTCCAAGACTTCTTGAAGGGTGAGGTTCGTTTCGCTTCCGTAGCTAAACAATATCCGGCTGAGGCCGCTGAGTTGTTTGCCGCCGCCGAGGAGAACGCTAAATGGCGTCTGCGTAGCTACAAACGTATGGCTGCCGAGAATTGGGATGTAGAATAATAAGAACAGAAGTGAAAATATGGGGGTGTGGTAATATTTAAAAGCCACACCCTTTTTGTTATAGAACGATATGTCTTTTTTTGAAAGTATAAATAGACTTTATAATGATAATGAATTTGATTTTTTAGATGTGTTAAATGAATCAATTCATGTGTCGGATTTAGTGCTAAATTGGCCAGAACCCCATAGTAGCGTTCTATATGGAATTCATACAAGAGCTTGTTTTTATAATCATAAAAATAGGATGTTCGAAATTATTTATGATCTATCAAATGATAGATGTGTATTTCAAGCTAAGAGAGAAAAAGTGAAATATCCGATAGGGTTATTGATGAAATACAATAATATAGAAAGATGTTATATCCATACAAATAGATGGTATCAAGCTTATAATGATAGTTCCAATCAATTTATAGAATCAAAAGAGTCTCATCCTGTTATTAATAATAATGTCGTTGATGTAATAAGAATTCAGAACTTCGTTATAGATAACTTTTGTATAATTACAGATGCTGATATATTTCGTTACTCCTTCTATCCTAAAAGAAATTATCGTTTTTTTCAATCAGTAGTATTTAAGCAATATGTTAATGTTGAAGATGAAATTATAGCAAAAAAGGTTATACAAGAGTGGCAGAATAATTTTTTTTAAAGACAGACAGTATGAGTCTGAAGATGGTGAAATAAGATATAGAACTGATGATTTATTGCTGGTTTTTAGGGAATATTTAAATATGGGAAGAAAAATAGATTCTTATATTAGAGAAAATGACACTTATGAGAATTGTTTTTATTTTAAAGTATTAGAAGAATATGTGGTGTTTCTTAAAAAAATCGGTATAATATTAACATTGGAGATTTTAAATGAGTTTGTGGAAGAATGTAGAAAAGAATCGTCACAATATTCCCATTATTCGTTATTACAGATGTTTTATTATCTGTTTTATAATAGGAATGGTGAAATTAGTGAATCAATATGCTGTCTGTTTAATAAATGTCAAAACAGGAAGGAGGCTCCTAAATTTTGTGTTGATATAAATACTACCTATAAAATAACGGGACGATTTTTGAAGTTGGCTTTTTTGTCTTGGAAATTTCGTGTAAATAGTTAAAATAAAGACGGTGTCTCCGGAAACGGAAGGCACCGCTTTTTTATGGGGTGGATGGGAATTTTACACGTATACTAGCATAGGCTTACACATATAGTGACGTAGAGCTACACATAAGGCAGTACTGACCTGCACTATCGTATGTGTAAGCCTGCGCTACCGTATCTACACGTTTGCATGAACGTTCTGCAATTATGCACGAATGTATCTACAAGCTTATACTACCGTATGCGCAGTTTGTCAGAAGATCGGGATCGAATAGACCAGCCCCAGCGATATACGGTGTGTATCCGGCTCTATGGCTCCCATTTGCGTGGCGGCTTTCTCTAGGATAACGCCCCGGTAGGTGTATAGGACGAATACGAAAAGGTCGAGTTGCTTGAAGGGGAAGAATTCCACGCTACTCTGTGCGTTCCACGAACGGCGGTACATCCCTTTCCGGAAATCACCGTTGCTCTTATACACCCGGGCGGTCTCGTACGCCCCTTTCACGTAAACGTTCCATTGGGGGTGGACACGGTAATCCACGTCGCCGATAATGGATAGGTATTCGGTGTTCATAGCGGTATGAGGCGTTCCGGGCAGACGGCTGACGACCCCATGCTGGTCGATCCCTTGGCGGGTGTACATAACGTCGAGGTACGTTAGCAACGGGCCTTTCTCATAGGTGTTGCCACAGGTGAAATAGTAGGAGTAGCGCTTGCGGGTCTGCTGCCCGACGGCGGTGGCATAACGCAGTTGCAAGGTCTTGTCCAGATAATAGCTATTCCAGTTGACCGTGTACATAAAGGGTATCTTGGCCTTGGCGGTACCCTCGGGAAGTCCGGTAGGGTAGATGTCCTCGTCGTTACCGTTGCGGTTATTCACGATCTGGAAACAAAGCTCGTGATCCGGGCTGACTTGCCAGTTGCCCGAGATACCGGCTTGGTAGGCGGTCAGTAAATTATTGAACTCGCTAAACTCTCGTACCCGGATGGAATTGACGTAATACTCGTATCCCCCGAAATTGACGAACTGCTTGCCGATCGTGAAATTGAGATTATGCCGTGCCTTCAGGTTCACGTAAGCCAGCTCGAGCGAGGAGGAGAGGTTGTCGAGCGAATAGGGATCGGAGTATTTGTTGAACGACTGCCGATAATGATACCCCAGCCACTTGCCTACATCCCCCCCTTGATCTCCAGCCGGACACGGTTCAGCTTGAAGTTCATACCGTCTAGCTCGTTCCCGACAAACTCAGCGTTGGCCGAGGTGAAAAGCTGGAAGTTCATCTCGGCGCTATTGATCTTGATCTCTCCGTTCGATAATCGTTCCACGAGTGTAGGTTCCCCGTTATTCTTCCGAAGGGTCTCTTGGGCCGTCAGGCTGGCGTTCGTGGCTAGACAAAACAAGAAAAGTAGAAAATGTTTCCTCATACGATAGATTTAGTTGATAACAGGCTACAAAAGTACAAATTGTTTTTGAATATAGTTTGGTGTACGGTTGGGTTAAAGAGAGACCCCGACGAAACATAAGGTAATATGAACAGGTTTATTTAAAAGAGGGCGGTGCCTCTGGAAACGGAAGGCGTCGCTCTCTTTAATGTATGGATACGCTATTACAGGTTACGAATCCAAATATTCCGATAGGCTACCGGAACGCCATGGTCTTGCAAGAGCAAAGGCAAACGTCCGTGAGGCTTATAGGTCGGGAAGCCGATATACGGCGTATTACCCTTCAGGATGTAGTTGTTTTGTACCAAGATACCGTTTAGAACGACAGTGACCATCGCAGGAGATTCCAAGACACCGTCTGTACCGAAACGCGGAGCTTTCCAGTAGATATCATAGACTTGCCACTTCTCCGTGCCTGTGAAAGCATTTGCCAATGGAGCCTGCTGTTTGTAGATACTACCCACCATACCGTTCACGTAAGTGGGGTTATCTTCGCCGTCTAGCACTTGTACCTCATAGATGCTTTGCAGGAAAATACCACTGTTTCCTTTCATCTGCAAAGTGTTCCTATCACCGGGTTTCGGTGTCTTGAACTCAATGTGCAGCTGGCAATCGCCGAAATATTCCTTGGTCTGGATGGCTCCGGAACCCGGAACGATTACTATGGCACCGTTCTCTACTCTCCATTTTGCCTCTACCGGTTTACCATCTTTTACGGGAGACACCCACTTGGATAGATCTTTGCCATCAAATAAAATGATGGCATCGGAGGGGGGATTGCCCGGCTTATCGCCCGGTTGTACTTTGGCGGGTACTGGCGTGTACCATTCGGTAGCGGCGGGAGATACATGTCCACCTTCTTGTGCGTTCACGGTCATGAAACTGTAGAACAGACCAATAGCTAAAAATAACTTTTTCATTTGAATTAATTATTAAGAATGTTTTGTATACCCTGCAAAAGTAATGATTCATTTACGATAATGAAAAGCCTTTCTCAACAAAAAATCGGCATAAGGCGCAAAGAAAAGCAAAGTTCTACATAAATAAATGCAGGTCAGCATCTTGTATGCAGGGCGGGTTGAAGCAGGCTTCGGCATAAAATGCCTGAAAACACCCCTTTCGGACAAAGTTCGGCTACTAAACAGCTACCGGTTCCGAAACGGGGTATATACGGCATAATGAGTTCTGTTTCATTGCTTTGCCTTGTTTTGCATAGCTCTTGGTAAGAAATAAGTAACTACCTTTAGAAACGAAAATTTTAGAGTTATGGAAACAAAGAGAAGTACGTTTGCGACCTCGTTCTACATCAAGAGATCCGCAGTGAGAAACCGGGACGGGAAAGCCCCCATCATGGTGAAAATCTCCGTTGACGGGGATGACAAGGCAGTGGGAACCAAGCTGTTCGTCACCCCCGACCTCTGGGAGAACGGCAAGGCGAAAGGCAAGTCCGCCGAGGCAAACGAGATAAACGGGCAATTAAAGGAAGTCTCCGCCCGGCTCACCAACCACTACCACCGCATCCTCCGGGAAGAGGATTTCGTTACCGCCGAGAAGCTGCGCAACGCCTTCCTCGGTGTCGGCGTGATGGAGAACTGCATCCTCAAAGACTTCGGGAACATGAATCGGGAGTTCGGGGCGATGGTGGAGAAAGGGCAGCGAGCCAAGTCCACCTACAACAAGTATCTGGCTGTTTACAACCATTTCAAGACCTTCCTTTGGGAGAAGAAGAAGCGCACCGACATGGCTTACAAGGAGCTGACCAAGGAGATCATCAGCGATTTCGACAAGTACCTGCGGGTGGAGAAAGGGCTGAGTGCCAACACCCTCTGGATATACACCATGCCCCTGCTCAGTCTGACCGACAAGGCGTGGCGGCGTGGAATCGTCCGCACCGACCCCTTCGGAGAGTACAGCCTTGAGATGCAGGAGACCGACCGGGGCTATCTCACGGAGGAGGAGCTGCGCACCTTGGCTAACGCCGTGTTCGTCAAGAAACAGACCAGCCTCGTGCGGGACATGTTCCTCTTCGGGTGTTTCACCGGGCTTAGCTACATTGACATAAAGACGCTCACCCATGACAAGATACAGCGCATGGACTTCGACGGCGAGGAATGGATCATCACCCGGCGCACCAAGACCCGTGTATCGAGCAACGTCCCCCTCATGGAGATTGCCAAGGAGCTGATAGAGAGGTACAGGGGGCTTGCCGGGGGCGACCTTGTCTTCCCCATGCCCAGTAACAGCGTGTGCAACACCCACCTCAAACAGATAGCCAAAGCCTGCGGCATCCACAAGGAAATCGGCTTCCACCTGAGCCGCCACACCTTCGCCACGACCGTCTATCTCTGCAACGGCGGCACTATCGAGGCGCTCTCCAAGATACTCGGGCACAAGCACATTTCCACGACCCAGATCTACGCCGAGGTGACCAACAGGATGGTAAGCTCCGATTTCCGGGCGATCTCCGGCAACCTCGCCGCCATGCAGCGGAGCGTGCTGGAGAAGAAGGACAGGAAACAGGACGGGAAGCGGGTGCGCCGCTCCCTCCGGGAAACGGCTTGACGCCTTTCCCCGGTGCAGAATGCGGCAAAGGCAGGAACTTCCGATGCGGTGTCCCTGCCTTTGCTGCATTTCCCGATGCACACCCCCGTGCGTTTATGTTGGACTTTTCCCCCGTTTGCGCTTTGGGCGCATGTCCACGTAGTTCTCCTCCAGCATACGCAGCAGGTCCGACTGGCGGTAGAGCGTCTTGCCCGGCAGCGATATGTACGGGATCAGCCGTTGCGTGCGATAGTCCTGCAACGTTCTCGGCGTGATGTGCAGCAGCCTGCACACGTCCTCGCCCGTGAGATAGACCTCGCCGTTCATCGCCGGACGGAAGTGCGCCGTTACCGTGTCAAGGTACCTCATGCCTTCCTCCAGTGCCTCGAAGTACGCCCGTACCTCTTCCGTGTCCCTTGTGATCACTTCCATCTCACTCGTCCTCCGTCATTTCCCGGCTCATGGCTTCCACGAACGCCTCCACGTCCTCCGTCCGGTAGTAAATCTTGTGGTTGATCTGGCTGTACGGCAGCAGCCCCCGGTCACGGTAGGTCTGCAATGTCCGCTTGCTGATGCCTAATTTCTCGCACACGTCCGCCCCGTCCATCCAGTTCATCTTTTCGGGCGGGCGGTAGCGGGCGCAAAGCTCCCTCACGTGCTGAGAGAAGCAGTCGAACCGTTCCTTCATCTCCTCGAAGGTCTTTTTCTCGATGCTTACTATTTCCATTGTCCCGATATGTTTTTATTGTTATACTTCCCTGCAAATATACCGGTCTGTATATATCCGTGTATCAAAACCGTACCGCTTGTCCTCGTTTTGCTTCACGTTTGTAGCCTTGTCACGTTCCGGGCGGTGAAAAGCAGGGAGAAGCTCTACATATCCGCACGCCCTTCCGCATATTTTCCGCCCTTTCCGCTTGCCGTGTGCCGGACATTTCGCATATTTGTAACCGACCAAACATCATCACTATGGACGAGGCTGTCTTTATCGCTCAATACACCTTCCTTGCCACTCCTGCGGTCATCGAGGAGGAGAGCCGCATCTTGGGCAAGATCGCACGCCGCCTGCGCTGCGAGTACGTCATCCGTTTCGAGGACGACGGCAAGTTCTATTTCCTGCTGGAGACCCGTTCCGGCTACGAGGAGCATTTCGCCCGGTGCGGCTGGTACGTCGTCAGCCAGACCGACTTCAACAGCCGCCTGACCATCGGCATGGGCTTGTACGAGAGCGGGAACTTGGCGGGCTTCATGTACAGGCTCGATTCCGGCAGCGAGGACGAGGCACGTTTCTGGAACAACATCCTTGTATTCACTTTCTTCAACGGTTTCCGCAAGGCGTTCCTTCCGCTCGACAACCGCTTTCAGGGTTTCTTCCGCTTGGACGGCAGCTTGTGTCTATACCTTTATGACTATTGCCCCGTCCGGCGGAACGACAAGATCACTTTCGAGGGGAAGAAGGTATCGAACGCTGTCTGGCGTTTCAAGAGCGGCGAGCAGACCGACCTTTTCGTCAAGCTCTTCTCCATCGCCGCCAGCCGCATTCGGGCGATTCAGGAGAACAGGCACCGTGCCGTGCTGGTTCCCGTCCCGGCATCCACACGGGAGAAGCACCGCACCCGGTACGAGGCGTTCTGCCGCAAGCTCTCGGCGGAAATGGGGGTTGCCGACGGGTACGGGGCGATAACCGTCGCTTATGACCGGGCGCAATTCAAGGGCACGCACGGGAACGGAGACCGCACCGCCAATCTGGAGTTCCACCCCGAACGGTTCAGGGGGAAGTGCGTCTTGCTCGTGGACGACGTGCTTACTACCGGGGCTACTTTCATAGCGCTGCGGCGCAAGCTGATCGGGTACGGGGCGAAGTTCGTCATCGGCTTGTTCCTTGCCAAGACCATCGCTTTCGAGGATGGGCTATAAATGTTAAATCCTGTCCGATTTACCGAAAAAAGTACAGTGTGCCGTTCGTAATATACCGCACTTTTTTTATATTTGCCTAAGAGACAACTGAATGTAGTGTGTATCTATTGAAAATGAAAGTGAAATAATCATCCATTCCAAAAAACAAAAAAAATATGAAGATGATAAGAATAGCTTTTGCAGTTTTATCGGCAGTGTTTTGTCTAGTAAGTTGTAATAATGAATCTCAGCGAATGCCCATTTATGTTGAGCCGTGGTATAATTCTGAACCTTTTACAATTCAAGTGGGGAAGTTTAGCGATGTGCTGAAAAGTGAAGATGTAAAAAAACTGCAAAGCACGGCTGATGTAATTCGAGCAGAAATAGATAATACTCCCATTGAAACGCTCTATGTATTGGCGATTAGATTTTATGACTTAGGGCAAAAAGATGATGCCGTTTATTGGTTTTATACGGCACAGTTCCGCCGAAACCTTTACGCCCGTATGATAGAAAATGTAGGGGGTGTAGGAGAACCTGCATTTGAATGTCGTCAGGCGCAATTGGCATTCAATAAACTGTCTGGGAAATGGATTAACGGTTATGCAGGTGGTGTACCGGATAAATGGCTTGAAATTCTTGCTCAAGTTATTGATGAAGGTCCCAAAAGCGGCTATGTCGGATTGGCTTATCCTGAACTTACCTTTAAACCGGAAACAGAACAAGCTGCGGTAGCCGAAGAAATAGCGAAAGAATTATCTGAACTGCGACAATATATTATAGATAATCGGGAAGAAATGGCACAAGCCCGTAAAGAAAATGGAATAGAAGGGAAATATTGATTGAATCTGAAAATAGGATATAGATAAACGACCATAAGATGAATATAAACTGGAGAATAATAATTCCTATCGTTCTTTTATTGATTTATGCTTTAGAATTGGCTAATAAATTAATGAAGATGAATATGGAAAAAGCAATTATGGTTGCAGTCAGCTTATTGCTTTATATATCAGCATGTTGTGCCAATGTGTTTGCCGGCGGTGAGAGAAATCCCGGATGGGCATATTTGCTCGGAGGATGGATTGAAATCTTTTTGGTAAAATGGTCTTCAAAGCTTTTTTATATGGCATGGCTGGCTAATATCACTTATGGATTTTCTATTAATATGTACTTGTCGGGGAAGAACACTTCATTATTATATGTACTTATTATAGTCAGCATATTATTGGCTATGCTTCCGTTGTTTTTTAATAATCCGGCATTCGTAGACCCGGAACGGGGCATTGAAAGCACTCTTGGAGTTTTTCATTTGTCAACAGGTTATTATCTTTGGATAGGTAGCTTTTTGACTTTGTTATTGGGTGAAATCGTATTGTTTGTATTAAAAAACAAAATAGGATGACTCACTATAATATACTTCGTATTTTTCCATAAATGCAATCCTTGTCAAAAAGCAGTTTGTTCGGATGGTTGTTTGGGCGTTCCCCTTCGGGTCGGGCTTTCCGTTGCAAGTCCTCGCTATGCTGTGGGCTTTTCCCTGCAATCCCTAACGTGGGTAAAATATCCCAAAAGTTTACTAAGTAACATCATTATAACTAAATACAATGCTATTATACCGTTTACCTCACTAAAAAACACGAAGTCATCTGCCGTAGGAACACTTTCATATCTATCTTCAGTTAGATACTTTCCTTCATATCCTGAATAGAAGAAACAATACTCGTATGCTTTATATATTCCATTGAATAGCAATAGTATGATAGCGGACAACCTGAATCTTATGTGATGGAATAACAAGTGAAAAATAAGATCAAAGAATACGAACAATACACAGATTCCTGCAAAGCCGATAAACGCCATTAATCCGTCCACAGCATCTCCCGGACCATCATTAATCACATTTATGCTCATAATATATTGGTTCGGTCCTATCAGGACAAGAGCAAACATAAGCAAGTATATTACCCATGCAATCAGTTGTCCGACTTTCATTTCAGCTATCTTCATACTTTACAATTATTAAGGCACATAAAATATAGAATTTTCATTTTTATTTCAATCCAATCTCAATGTATGGTATTCAGCCATTGACGACTCATAACCGACTTTCAGCACTGGAGTGGCTCTTCTCTTTTATTGTCAGTCCTTTATGCCGCTTCAATTTTATAGCCATATTTTTACTTTCTTGCCTTATTGGTGATTTATTGTTGTAATACCATAAGATTGCCATGTATGTCAGATAAATCAGGACGGATATTCCCATATAAGCGAACGACCGATAAGGAAAGACCCCTATATAAGCACTCCATAGCAAAATGGGGATGATCATTGGAAGTGCCATTAAATATTTCCGTTTGGTAAACCGCACAGCCAGCATACCCATCAATAAAGTCAGGAACATGAGTATGACACCTATCCGAAAAAGGATTCCCATTGAAATATCCATGTGTGCGATAGGTTTGTATATATTGACCATATCTATGCAAAGACAATACGCAATGCAAAGAATTATGTTCATTATGAAAGAAATAAATATTTTCATTTTCCTATTTAAATTATTTAGGTACAAATAGATTGTATCATCAATCACATTCAGGTTATCGTGAATGATCTAACTCGATGTACCAGTCTCCCTTGACGGGCTTGTACAGCGTGGTGTCGTTGTACGTCCTGCGGTAAATCTCGTTCAGGTCGCCGTGTTCGGTGATACGGATGTTCCGGCGGCTTCTCAATCCGGGATCATAAACGAAACTCTTGGATGTTCCCGCATCCACGATGCCGTGGGAATAGTACGGCATAACGAGGCTCACATATACCGAATCCGCCGTTTCCCATTCCCTGCGGTCAACAAGGACAAGACCGCATCCAATCTCTGACAACAAGGAATCGAGCTGTATTCGGTCTGGCTTCAGCAGCCCATATACCGGGAGGTCTTCTTCGTCATTCGTTTCATGGGATGTATCGCTTTGCTCTGTTGAATCAAGTATAATGACCTCTTCCGGAGAAAGCGGCGGGTAGTGGAAACTGCCTTCTGAACTCTCTGCCATGATTTCATACACCTTGCGGAACGCCGCCTCGTGCGTGGCAAAGTGGCGTATCATTTCCTCGTCGCTCGGCGGCATGGGCGGTTCGCAACTCATGACGGATACAGCCGCTAAAAACAGTGTTATGATAGATTTCTTCATTCTATTTATTGGGTATGTTGCTGATTATTCAAAATTCCATATCTTCCGTCCATTCCAAAGAATCGACTGGACAAAGCCCGGTGTTTCTCACCTCGTACCACCCGGTCAGCAGTACCCTTATGCTGTCCGGCGTATATCCCTTGACCCATGTACATTCGACAAATTTCCGGCTGCCGTCTTGGATTTCATCAAAGGTGGCATGGTTCAATAGCCCTACACGGAACTCTCCTCCCATATCTTCCTCCCTTACCTGCATGACATAGACCGGTTGCCCGTATCGGGATGTGCGACTGTCCTGATCGATCAGATATTGCAAGGCTTCGCTGGGTACTTCCTGACGGGCTCCTACCGTGATATGCAGTGCAAGGTAATCCCTCCACCTTTGCGGAAGTTCCGTCCGTGTGTTCTCCACCGGCTCCGCCTTGCGCCCGTCTATCCGCATCAGTGTGCTTGGCAACAGGTACATTTCGGCAATAATCAGAAAGCCGAGGGAGAACAGGAAGAAGTAACATCTGAAGGGGCTGAATCTGCGTCCTTCATAGTGCTGCATGACCGCTTCCCTTCGTGAAAACGGATATATCCGACCATTCGATAGATAATGGAGGATTGCGACGCTTCCGGCTATCATGGCGACTGTAAACCATTCAAATACTGTGGAGCCGAAAAGGAAATGAGCGGTTGTAAGGAATATCGGCTCATAGATAAATATAATGCTGCAAAGCATCAGCATGGACTCCCCGTCGGGGCGTCTTGGCTCGCCCTTGTAATGCCTCTGTGCCATTTCTCCCAACCAGAACAAGTAGTCGAAGAAATAATAGCGCCGTTGTCGTTCTTGTTCCTTATAGTCCCGTTTCTTCATTCTAAATATAATATTTGGTGGCTAACCGACCTTTAGGGGAGGTTGAGCCATTTATTATAAACTTATTCTAATTTTATATCACTTATCAGCCTGAAAAGTCTTTCATCAAATACCAATTTTTGGTTAAAGAACAATTCTTTTTTGAATGTCATTCTTTTGTCAAATACCAAGCACCTTTTTTCGTTTTCCTTTGAGTTGTGATATTTCGTCCAGTCAATAATACCAGTATCTGACAACGGTAAATTGCCACATTTGATTTTACGATTGCCGGTAATCAAAAATATCGGGGCTGTTCCGTACTTTTCTATTTCGGGGGACATATTTATTTGTAAAAACTCACTTATAACATACAGGCTCCCTTTCTCATATTTAATTTGCAAGATTGACTCCGTTTTTCTTGAAGATGCCCAATTTTCGTAATGTATGTAAGCCAAATCAGAATTCAAACTATCACAACTCATAAAATATGATACGGAAGGGTATAATATGTTTTTGAAAAGATAGGTGCTATCTCCATCACAAACAATAATGTCCGTGTCCGTATATGAATATTTTTGACTATATACGGTATGAAACACAAATAACAGTATAAGTGATATAATTATAGTTCTCATATTGTTTATAATATGTAGTTATATACGTTTTCCACTGTATATTTTCGCTCATTTACAAATATATATCATAAGGACAAAACTTCGGAGCGTCCGGTCGTCTTTTTTTCAAGGTATGCTCAAAAGCAGTTTTTGCGGGTGATTGTTTGGGCGTTCCCTTCGGGTCGGGCTTTCCGCTGCAAGTCCTCGCTATGCTGTGGGCTTTCCCCTGCAATCCCTAACGTGGGTGAAAGGGCTTTCACTGTCTTGCACTTAAACCTTGGGCACGGGCTGTCCCGTCCCGGCGTCCGTTTCCGACCATTCCGTGATACTTCATGGCCGAAGCCGGACATCGGGGCGGAAGGACAAACGGAACACATCCGTCCGTGCCGTCACACGGGGCTTCGGCTGTTCGCCGAAACTTCCCGTGTCCCCGTCCCGCCCGAAAGAGTTCCCCGGTGTTTGTCCGGCAGCCGGAAGCTGACCATCCTCCCATATACTTCTCCCGTCCGTATCTCCTTGCCTTGGGAAACGGGTGTTCCCGGCTCTCCGGAAGGCTTCTTTTTCCTGCACCCGGAAAGTAACTTACCATTGACTGAAATGACTGACAGGGCATTTTTTCCCTAAGCTGATTGGAAAAACATTGACGAAGGTAGGCGGAGGTGAAAGCAAATCCGCAAAAAATGCCAAATCTCCACCCTGCGGGTAGTATTTACCATTTTTTCAGATGGTTGCCATTCACCTTTTCCGCTATCAATGATTGTCAATGTTCTTCCCAATCAGCCAAGGGAAAAAAATGGTTGGGGCGACAAGCGATGAAAACAGAGTAATAACGATTAAAATTTGTGAGTTATGGCAACAACGAACAGCACCATCGAAAAAATTGCACCGATGTTCACCGAGTTATTGATAAAGAAAATCGAGTGCCTGAAAACGGATTGGCAAAAACCGTGGATAACGAGCCTTGAACAAGGTTTGCCCCGCAACATCAGAGGGACGCTCTATAATGGCGGCAATGTCTTGATGTTATTGTTCTACACCGAGTTCATGAAATTCACTTTGCCCGTGTTCCTCACGTTCAACCAAGCGAAGGAAGAGGACTTGAGCGTCAGCAAGGGCGCACGCTCGTTTCCCGTCTATTATTGGTTCAAGTTCGTGGTACACAAGGAGACGAAAAAGACAATCAAGTACGAGGAATACCGCAAGCTGCCCGCAACCGAGCAGGAAAATTACAAGGTCATCTCGCAGATGAAGTATTACAACGTCTTCAACATCGACCAGACCGATTTTGCAGGGAAATACCCCGAACGCTACGAGCGCATGAAGAAGGGGGAGCAGCCCGAAGACTATTCGGACGGGATGATTTACGAGGCGTTGGACGAGCTTGTCTGTCTGCAAAATTGGTATTGCCCCATCAAGGTGCAGTATTCGGACAGTGCCTACTATTCGCCCTCTTCCGACCATATCGTTTGCCCGCAGCGTGAGCAGTTCCCGCAGGGAGCGGAGTTTTACGGCACGCTCCTGCACGAGATGGCGCACAGCACGGGAAGCCCCCAGCGGCTGAACCGCACGTTCGGCTGCTTCTTCGGGGATGCGCTCTATGCCCGTGAGGAACTTGTCGCCGAACTTACCGCAGCCCTTTGCGGTGCGTTCTTCGGCTACGCAACCGCACCGCAGGAGAACAACGCCGCCTATCTGAAACACTGGCTCACCAAGCTAAGGGAGGAACCCGCCTTTTTGGTGGAGATATTGGGGGACGTGAACAAGGCGGCGAAGATGATTGCCGACAAGGTAACCGAACCGATGAACGAACCCGCAGCAGCCTAAGCGGTACAACAAAGAACAAGAGTATCAACCAACGGGCGGAGCAGTCCGCCCCACTAAAACACATAAAATCATGAACGTAATCTATTTGACAGAAGAAGAATTTCAGAACAGCAAGGCACGCATGGCAGAAACAGACAAGATAGATGGTTATCTGAAACTGATACAGCCCCTTTACGAAGCGGTGAGGAAATTCCAGCCCGATGCGCTCCTTTTGTATTGCGTCAGCCCGTCAGTCGAAAACCCTTGCTTTTACCGGCTTCATGTAGGGCTTATCCGTGAGGGTATTACGTTTGTCCTGCACCAAAGTTACAAGGACAAGAAATGTTATTTCGAGGTCGAGACCTCCATGTTTTCCGAAGCCAAAGGCAGCATCCTGCACCGACTGAAAGAGGAAAACCCCGAACCCAACCGGATAGGAGTTTTCACCAAACGGAAAATAGAGGACTGGATAACGTGGGGATTGAAGATTTACAAGGCATTGGAAGCCGAGAACGAAGTTATCCAACGGATGAAAGCCGAGTATTTCGCCAAACTCGGCAGCGAGCCAATCGAATGGAAGGACACCGAAAGGCATACCGAGGGCAAAATCAAGCGGAACGGGCTTGTTTTCTCCTTCCATATATGCGGACGCAGCATTTACGAGAAAATCGAGTTGTCCCTGCCTTACAACAAAAGCAATTACGACACGTTCGCACGGTTGGCGGACAACCGATTTACACTGAAATAGTATGAACCACGGGCGGAGCAATCCGCCCGACAATACCCAAGAACATGAAAACGGCACTTGTTTACAAACTGATATACCGCCTAATCCTTTGGGCTTCGGCGGCTTATTTCCTTACCACCGCCGCAGGGCAGCTTTTCGCCTTGTTGCTTGTCGTGGCTCTGTTTTACTTCGTGGCACGGCTTGTTTTCGCCCTTGCGTGGCGGCTGTTTGTCGGCTTCGTGTTCGTACTGATAATCATTCTTTTAATACTCTAAAATTTACCGATATGGAAACAAGGACATTGACAGAAAACGGAACACCCGTTACCAAAGAAAAGACGGTAGCCTTTTCGGGACACCGCACCAACCGTATAGCCAAGTTCA
>ERZ778512.691-NODE-691-length-26477-cov-6.609757_pt1 | contig 26477 bp, 25 predicted proteins | sample MGYA00510346_ERZ778512 | MGnify/ENA primary metagenome ERZ778512 (study PRJEB29527, sample SAMN07138962) | mouse gut metagenome | material: feces | host: mouse | place: China:Nanjing | collected 2016-01-25 ...
CTATGAACCCGTGTTTGTAATTGAGGAAGGCACCATAAAGAATGGCACCATAAAGGATGGCACCATAAAGGATGGCACCACAAAGGATAGTAAAACAACATGGAAACGCTTATCTGATACAGACGTTTTGGAAAAGAAAGAAAATGTTTCTTACAGGGTTATTTTCTCAGGGAAAAAGCGTGTGTATGACAGCCTCACAGGGGAAAGCAAAGAGGCGGATATCAACGCTTCACAAGAAAATTACCGTGTGGACTTATCCGAAAAAGGATTAAACAAGTACGCAAAAACAATTGTATTGGAAGCGTCAAACGAAGCAGAAATTGACGTTTCGGCGATGTTGTCCGGTGAAGCAAAAGCCGGAGAGAACTTTGATAATGCAATTATCAGCACTTACAGCGGAACACAGCTTTTTGCCACAAGAGATTTATACAAAAAAGCTGTTGTAAAGAATAAGTCCGATGCGAAGGAATTGGCAAAGAATACAAATCCTGCTATCACATATACTTGGCAGTACCGTGAAGGTTATCAAAATGTTTATGATGACGACGGCAATCTGGTAGTGGATGAGAAGGGAAATGCCGTTCAAGAACCAGTATGGGAGGATTATTGGTATCATGGTTATGATCCGGATGTTGAAAACCAATCTACACCAATTGATGCTGGCGATTATCGTATTAAGATAACGTATCAGGACAGCGATAAAGCTGCTTTTGCGCCGGATGCGTATGTATATTATACGATTCAAAAGAAAGAAGTAAAAATACAGCTAGAGGGAACACCGACAGCATATCTGGGGACAAATGTTGCAAACTTTATTAGCAAGATTGCATATTCCTATAATGAGGATGGTACAAGAACTTATGTAAAGCATTCGATTGTAGGCGGTGCGGTTGTTGAGAAAGACGGAAAACTGACTTTTGAACCGGATACAACAGAAATCAACTGGTCGGAAACATTTGATGCGCCAAATGATATAAGATACAGCTTAAAATGGTATGTAGAACGCCTTGTAAAGGAAGGACCTGAGAAAGGAAGTTATGTAAGGCTTAGTGACAATGACAAATTCCTTGAAGGAGAAACGTATCGGCTTGCGGTAGAATTTGATGATTATCCAGGCTCTTATAATAATTATAACAACTGTTATGAACTGGATAAGCACAATGATTTTGTTATGGATATGGATAACAATTATAAGATTGCCTATGAAAATGACAGTCTTGCAATTGGCTTAGAGGAAACAAAAGGCATTGCGCTTGATATTACAGTTGATTGGTCTAAAGTGGCAAGCAAAACAAAAGTTTATGATGGCGTTCCGTTGACAATAGATGAAACGGGAATTAAAAATGCTATCACGGTGACCAATGCAAAGGACGGTTCTGTTATTAAAACAGAAGATGTGGAAATTCATTATTCTTGGGGATGGTTTTTTAATAATAGCAGTTACCCTTGGATAGTACAAGAAAATAAGGCTGTTCATGCAGGCGATTATTATTTACAAGTTGAAGTAAAAGATAATGAAAATTATGTAGGTTGTATTAAGCTATTTAACGTGGGTACAGAAGGCATTGACTATAAAAAGTTTACAATTGTTCCTAGGGAAATCACAGTAACCCCTGTATTAAATCGTGAGATTAAAGCGGGAACGTTATTTAGCAGTTTACCAGTGCCCGATCGTGATGACTATGATGAAGGCGAAGAAGGTGATAAGGATTTCGAGAATGCTTGGACAGAATACATTAATACGTATTCAAAAATATGCTTGGAAGCTCCTGTTGTAAAAGGCTATATTGAGGCAGATGCACCATTCTTTGAACAGATGAAGTATTATGGTGCTGATGAAGAAGTAAAGTTAAGTGCAATTCCGCTTGCATTTAAAGAACTTTATCCTACGATTTATAAGAAAGGTGATAAAGCGCCATTTAATGGATATTTTACAAGTGATAACAGTTACAATGTGACTTATAACGGCAGCCTTTATCCAGAATTTCCGGAAGGAGGCATTTCTTTACTAGAAGGTAAAGATTATAAGCTCACATTTGAAACCATTGCATTTATGCCGATTCGAGATGCTGCAACAGTTGATTCGGTAACCGTTTCAAAAGCAGACACTTATGGCAATATTGCACGGACGAAATTAAATGATGATATCTCTGGCGATGCACAAAAAGGATATACCCATACCATAACACCAAGAGAGGGCATTAAATATACAACCAAGGCAATATATGATACAGTACAGAAGAAATGGCTGTCAGGAAATTATTTTGTAATCAAAATAACAGCGCCAGCAGAGTACAATGCAGAGCAATCAACAGAATATGCAAAAAATATTGTATATGAAAATAGTATAAAGGCGGCAGGCGGGATTCTGTTAGGTACACCCAACTATCAGGGCAGGCTTGTTCAATATACGGTAGCATTTGATGCTTCTGCAAAGGATAAGAAAACGTTTGAGATTATCTGGGAAGACGGTTACAGCGAAAGTTTTACAGTTGATTTTGCAAACAGCATCTTAATGGAAGACCTCTCAAAGGCAGTTGCGCCAAGTAGTCTTGCATTTAATGCACCCGTTAAGAAAATGGCAGTTGGCGAAACACAACAGCTTGATTTAAAGATTAGCAAAAAGCAGATGAGTGATATTATTTGTATTATGTATGAATCAAGCGACAGTGCTGTGCTCAATGTGTCTGAAACGGGTTATGTAACAGCAGTTAGTAAGGGTTCTGCTGTAATCAGCGCTTATCCTGCTTATGAAGTAGAAGGCAAAAAAGAGAAAATAGAGGGCGCTAAACCAGCGACCGTAAAGATTACAGTCAATGATATTACGGCAGTGAAAGGCATTAAAGTAGAACCGCATGATTTGTATGCATATATCAATTATACAAGACCGACAGGCGGATACCGCAGAGAGATTTATGTACTGACTGGCAAGAAAACCGTAGATAATTTTGAAACGGAAATCGGTAATGTTACCAATGGAAATTATAGTGCATTTGTAACAGAACCTTTATTCTGCACAAGCGAAGATGGTGTATTTAGTAGTAAGGGCGTAAATTATTATCATAAACTTACTAATCTTGTACCCAACGAAGAATATACGGTATATGTGCGCAACGTCAGCGCGCTTCGCACAATGGAGGATGGAAATAAGGTAGCAGTATCAACCGCAGGTGCACTAAAAACCTTTAAAACAACAAAGGCGCAGGAATATAGACTTGATGGTTATTTTGACGAAACATTAAAATCTGTAGAAAATAACGGCAGATGGGAAATTGCGATTGAGCAGAAATCGACGCAGTTGTTGGTAGATGGTTATTTTAGAGAGAAGTATAGTAAAGATTATTCGGATGAAATTGATTATATTGTACGCAGACTGCCTTTAGCAAAAGCAGATCAGACAACATATGTCAATCCGAAACTGACATATTATGTAACGGATAATTTTTATGCAGGCAGTGGTTCGGTAGTAGTTGGCGGTTATCGTTTTGCTCCGACTTCTAAGATTGCAAAAATCAATAATAAGGGTAAGATCAGCCTGAAAGGGGTCGGTGTTGTAGATGTTGTTGTATATGATGCGGAAACAGGCAGCTATGATGTTGAAACATTGCATATTACAGCAAAACCAACGGCGATAACTGGGAAAAATATTAAGTTAAAGGTAGGTAATACGGTTTCACTTAGCGATTATCTTACCTATAAGCAGAAAAATACAAAACTAATAGGGTTTTATGATTACTATGTGCCGGAATTAAGCATTGATGTAGAATCCAATGAGTATTTTGAGATTGAGCCTGTTATTTACTATGGTTTGGTAAGAGATTATAGGATTACAGCAAAAATGCCCGGCGGAAAACTTGTAATGAATGTTACAGATAGCGTAGTGGAAACAAACGGCGGAAAGTCGGCAAAGATTACACTGCAATCGGCAGCAATTGACCCTGTTAAGAGTCTGAAAGCGAAAGACGTTGTAGATAAATTTGGTTATGTAACATTTAATTACAGTGCAAATAACGATTTTAAGACAACGGTGGATGGCAGTAAACTTGCATTCCGAATTCAAGTACAGGACGCAACAGGAAAGATTATTGATAATAAACTTGTAAATGCAAATGATAATAGAATATTAAAGAATATGGGATGGGCAGATGCGAAGAAAACAGCGAGCCAATACCGTTATCAGATAGGTGATGTACCCTATAATAATATTTACACAGGATACTCTCTGACAAAACTTTCCAATTATACTGTGACAATAACTGCAGTATATGGAGATTATGAATCAAAACCGATCAAAACCAGACTAAAGACAACGAATGTGCCAGCAAGCTACTATGATGTGACTGCTTCCAAGAGTGATGGCGGCTCAAGTGTTGTCGTGGGAATTAACTATAATAATAAAGATGATGATGACGACAATGCAGCGATTCGCCTCGCGGATTATCCGATTCTAAAATCAGGCAATGCATATACATTAAGTCTGCCGCTTAGTGATGATTTGGATGTATATGGACGATATTCAGATGAGGAATGGAATATGGAAGATAATCCATATCAAACGATTAATAAGTTCGTCTATAATAATCCAGAAGCAGCATTGATGAAGACGGATGCGCTGACATGGAAAAGTTCAAATCCGAAAGCAGCAACGATTAAGGCAAATGCGGGAAGCTTTACGGCTGCATTAAAGGCAGTAAAGAAGGGCAGCACTGTGATTACCGTTACATCAAAAGTAACAAAGAAAGTGATTGCCAGATGGACGGTTACTGTTAATGCAGTAGGCGAGGCAGAGGGCTATTATGGAGATAATGTACCAGATGATTATGGCTTTACCAATGCACCAGATGATATTTTGGGTGTGGATGTTCTTACATTAAGTAATGCAATCACATTAGAATTAGGTAATGGAGAAAGCAAACTGGTATCCTTTACTGCACCAGCATATGGCAGATATGAGATTGAACGTACAGATAATGGAACATTTATTGTATACAATAAGGATGGAGATAAACTAAAGCGTGTGCAGGGCATTAATAGAACGAACGTATTTGACAGAGAAATGGAGAAAGGTGAAACCTATTATTTCCTTGTTGATAACGCAGGAATCGTCAGACCAAATCAAAAAACACGAATTACGATGACAGCAAGCGGAACAGAGTATACAATTGTATCTTTAGAGAAAGGAACCCCTGTTCATGGAGGAAGCTGGATTACATTTGAAGCACCAGAAGATAATTACTATACATTTACATTTGAGAAGGATGGCGTAATTGATGAATCTTTGACGAAAGAAGAGTCCCTTTCAAAAGGGCAGTGGATGCGGCCTTTCCCGATATCAAGTGCCGCAAGTGAATATATTGTTTACGTGACAGCAAGGAAAGCAGCACCAGTTGAAAAGACGGATACAGATGTTCCGGTTAAGATAAGTGAAAACGGGGAAGCGTGGTATGCATTTACGGCTGTAGAATCTGGTTTATATCATATTTATACGGATAAAGCATCCGAAGCGATTCAGGCAAAGCGTTATGGTAGGATACAAGATTCTAATGAAAAGGAAACAGCAACGCCGATTCAAGTAACGGACGATAAGGGCAATACTACGACAACAAATAACGTTGCATTCCAAAAAGCTTTATTGATTGAAAAGGGACAGACAATTTATATAAAACTTACATCTGAGAAGGCGTGTACAGCAGTGCTGCGCGTTGATAAGGTGAAATCTGTCAAAGAAGGCGGCAGCGAGTCTGTAGTCATTGCAAATGCAGGCGGTACAGAATATATGACATTTGTAGCGCCAAGCGACGGAAGATACCGCTTTACAAGCAGCTATACACCGGCAGATGATTTGAATGTAACATTTAATCTGTCTTACAGTGGAAATGATGGAAACCAGACAGGACAGTCTATCTATGAGATAGATCTTACTAAAGGAACGCTTGTTACATTTGAAATCAGTGCTAACAAAGCAAAAACGGCTGTATCTGTAAAGGCAGAGAAAGTAAATGAGAAAAAGGTAACCACTGCTGCACCGGCAGTCGTAGAAGTTGCAAGTGAAATCCGTGAATTGGTTACATTTACAGCACAGAAAGAAGCATGGTATGATTTTAGCTTCGCAATAGATAAACTGCAAAATGCAACAGTGCCTACAGTTTATGTAACAGTAATTAATCAAGCAACCGGAAAGGGTGTTAAAGAAAATACATTTTCAATAAACGAAGACTATACCGACTCTGTATATATGGCAGCAGGCGGGGTAATTACCTTTAAGCTGACAACAAATACAGTAAAGAATGCTAAGGTAACGGTAAGTGCAGCAGAGCAGACAATCCTAAAACTGACAGATACTATTCCGGCATTAAAAGCTGGCGCAAGCAGAAGACTGTACTGGACAGCACCAGCAGAGGGCTTGTATCGTTTTAGCACAACCATTACAGAGGGAACGGATATTTCGATTTCCTATAACACGAAGCTGGATGAAACTGGTACAGGAAAAACAGATATCGATCTTCAAGAATTAACAGGTTATATGAAGAACGGAGAAACCTATTACTTTGTTATTAAAGCAAAGAGCAGCAATACAAAGGACACAGCATTTTCAGCAACTGTTGATGCCATGAAAGTGGAACCGCTGACAGCCGGGCAAGAGAAAGCGATTACGTTAAAAGCAGGGGAAGCACAATGGATCGAATTTACAGCGAAGAAAACGGCACGTTATACCTATAAGAGAGTGGATGATGCCGGATTTGCAATTTATCAGCATGAAGGCATTAGCGATGAAGAAGATCAAGACTACGGATTTATAACAGATGAGAAATATACGGTTGGTCAAAAACGGATATTTAAGGTAGTGAATAACAATGCAGAGGAAAAGACAATCAAGCTTACAGTATCAGAACTGACAGATGCGTCTGTCGCAGAAGTTACACTGCAGAAGCCTGGAACAGCTACTGTAAAGAGCGGTGAGGGTACATGGTTTAAGTTTAAAGCGGATCAGGCAGCAAGATATCACTTTGCTGTAAAGGGTGAGAAGAAAGATGCAACAGTAGACGCTAAGATAATGCGGTACACGGCAAATATGCTGACAGCCCCAACAAATAATGGAGGGTATGGTTCAAACGTATTGGATAACAAGGTAATGAAAGCAGGTGCCGATATTTATCTTTATGTAGAAGCAGAGTCTACAGGCGGCGAAGCAGCGGGCGCAATTGCGTTAACGCTTACAGCAACGAAAATGTCTGGGGATCCACTGACAATTGGCACAGCAAAGGATGTGGCATTTGCGGCAAATGAAACCAAATATGTTGCGTTTACTGCTGATTCTGACGGAATTTATACAGTAACCGTTATGGACGGCGATGCATACGCAAGTTCAAGTTTTGTAAGTGTAAGCTGGTATAAAAATCTGACAACATCCGATGACTCCTATGGCGGTGGAAGTTCAAACTTCTCATTAAATCTAAAGAAAGATGACAAGGTGGTTATCAGATTGACCTCCAACACATCAGAAGCAAAGACACTCAAAGTAAAAGCTGCAAAGGAAGAAGCGATTGTACTGACTTCCGAAGCAAAATCTTACAGTATGAAAAATGGAGAAGAAAAGTGGTTTAAATTCCAGTCAGGCGAACAGTGCAGATACTTTATTGAAGCGCTGGAGCTGGGCGAAGGTTTAACATTAAGTGTTTCTTCCTATGGTACGGTTGGAAATCCATATTCTAGTTCTTCCTTTAAGATTGGAGGGTTTGACAGTGATAATGGATATTATTACAGCTATGTAGGTAAGACTGGCGGTGAAGTGCTTTGGAAAGTAACGGCATCTGTTTCTGGAAAAGACGAACCGAAATCCTTTAAGATTCGGGCAGGTATTGTGTCACCGACTCCAATAACAGAAAGTAAGGCGCAAGATATTAAAGTATCTGCAATAGAGCCATATCATATGGTTTGGTACAGCTTTACGCCATCTGAAGCAGGCAAGTACGTTTTGAAATCCGGCGGCGAACCAACTGCAAAAGTAAGACAATTTACATCTAAGATAGCGGCTACAACAGGCTCAACGCAGTCAATGCCTTGTGAATTTGATATTGAAATGAATCAAATTGGCAAAGAAAGAGTTTACGCTGTATATTATACCGGAAGCGATGCGAAAGACTTTGCGATTAGCATTCAGAAAGTAACAGAGAATGAACTAACCGAAAAAACACCAGTTTCCGTAGATATTACAAAAGTGGAAGCGAAGGAAAAAGTATGGGTTCACTTTACAGCACCAGAGGACGGAAGATATACATTTACAAATGACAGCAGTACAATGCTTGATATTTCATGCTATGATCCGGAAAGTAAGAACCCGATAGGCTCAAATATTGCATGGGGAACTGAGAAGTGCATGGAAAAAGGCGATGAAGTGCTCTTTACTGCATCTTATACAACCGCGCCGCAGAAGGCATTCAATATCAGTGTTAGCCGTCCAGCGGTGGATACTTCTCTTGTGGTATCAGATAAGGCAAAGGAAGTAGAATTTAAGTATGGCACTACAGAGGACAAATGGCTGGCATTTAAAGCAGCGGCAACCGCAAAATATAAGTTTGAGATTACAACAACGACAGAAAACACAAACACGGAAGGTATATTATTTCGGTAAGCGATAATGCTACAATCGAATCGGCAGACAATTTGAACGATTCATTTAGTGCAAACGGCTCAACTTGTATTGCAAACCTTGGCAAAGGGGATGTGAAATACTTACGCATTTATGTAAGACATTCTGCGGATATTACTATTTCATGTACAAAGGCAAAAGATACAGAGTATATTAATCTATCAGGTCAGCAGTCGATTAGCCGGATACTTGCGATTGGCGAGTCAATCTTGGTGGAGTGGACTGCTGAGGAGGATGGATATTATAAGTTTGGCTTTGAGGCAAATAATCAGGTGGATTATATGTATTCTGCTAACAGTGATTTTGAATCTGCAGATACAGGTAGTCTTAGTGATGAGTCATGGAGTTGGTTTGGATATGAAGGTGACACTAGATATTTGCTGATTGAAGCGAAATCAGATCGTACAAGGGTATCCATATCTGTGGATAAAATACAAGAAAGAATGCTTAATGGCGAAGACAGTACACAAGTTACACTTGCACGCGGAGAGGCTGTAATAGTAAGGTGGTCAAACGATGAAGATGCGTATTATCGTTTTGGGTTTAGAGCAAATAGTATGGTAGAATACAAATATTCTACAGAGTATGATTTTGCTTGGTATGAAAATGGTAATGCATATAATAAATCATGGAAAGAGCCGTCGCGTGGGTATGGTGGACAAAATATTGTACTTGTTGCGCAAACAGATGGAACACAGGTAACAATCTATGCAGATAAGCCCGAGATAAAACCTTTTTCCGGTGAGGATACTATGTCTATCAGTCTTGCAAAGGGTGATTTTGTAATGGTAGATTGGACTGCTGAACAGACAGGATACTATGAATTTGCTTTTCAATCCAGCCAATTAGTCGATTATGTATATCATGAGAATAAGAGTTTTAATTCCTCAACAGGTTCTAGAGGTTATAATGGCGAATGGTATCATAATGTAAGGTCTGGTGATGGCTGCTATTTAGTGATGGAAGCAGATTATGATGAAACAAATGTATCTGTATCGGCTCGCAAGGTAAATCAGAGTTTATCTATAGGAGGTAGTCAGCAGATTATGCTTGATGCGGGGGAAAGCAAACGTGTTGATTTTTCTTCTGTAAATAATGGGAAGTACATATTTGCTTCGTCTAGATGGAACTCCAATATAACTGCTGTGTTATATGATGATAATGGGATTAAGATTTCTGATACAGTATATAGTAATGACGGAGCCTTCAGGATTATGGCAGAACTGGATGCAGATACGAAATGTACATTAGAATTGAGTAATATAGGAGAAAGTGCAAAAGAGTTTTCTTGTGGAGTATATCAGTATACAATGTCAAATCAAGAACTTATAGATAAAACACATACTTATCCTGTAAACGTAAATGCAGGCGAGGAAGTATGGTTTGCGTTTACTGCGCAGGAAGCAGGCAAATATGATTTCGGAAGAAATAATGAAGGTATCTATTTGGAATTGTATACTGCAGATGGCGATGAGTTGCTGAATAGATTATATGGAAGTAGCTCTATTAATGACAGAATAAGAATGGAACTTGCAGTAGGCGATAAAGTGATGCTTAGAAGTTATTACTCTGGGTATGGGGATCAGGAGCATCAGGAGGGAAGTTATGAAATAATTGCTGAAAGATTGGATAAAGGTGAGGATAGTTGGTCAATACCTTCATTAGGATTACAAGGAGGTACGAGCAAGTATTTGAACTTTTATGACAGTCAGGAAGTAATGGTATTATGCAGATTTTCCCAAAATGGAGTCTATTCATTATATACAGAGGATAATTCTGTAACATATGAACTATACTTGAATGATGAGGAAGTAGCAAGAGAACAGGGTAATATTGTATCTGTTGCGTATAATGTAAAGGAAGTAAATTCTGTAAAAATTAAAGTTAAACCAAATGATGGCGTGACAAATTGCGATATCAGAGTACGATTTGAGGAGTATTTTCATCAAGAGTATTTACTATCTATTGACAATCCGATAACTGTAACAGTATCAGACGGTGAAGAAGCATGGTTTGTATTTACCGTACCAGAAACAGGTACTTATAAGTTCTATTCCAAAAGAGTAACAGATTGGGCTGACAATTATGGTCAATTGTGGATTGATGGAGTATTGGTATCAGAGGATGACGATAGCGGAGAGGATAATCAATTCTGTATTGATAATCAAAAATTGACTGGTGGACAGACAATTTGTTTAAGAACTTATCGTTATAATCATGGCGATGAAACAATCAGCTACACAGTACACGCAGAAAAAGTAGGATAATTTCGTTAATAAATAAGAAATGAAATAAAGAAATACCAAAGCAGTCAAAGACTTCAAGGTGTCTATGCAGAATTGCACAGACACCTTGTTTCTATATATACATTTATATAATAGAAGAAATACACCACAAAAGCAAGCTGCGCATAGTGGGAAAGGAACACTAAAATCCTGAATATATAAATACATAGATATCTATAAATGTTCGTTTTGCAAGCATTGCAAGCATTTTTTATATAGAATTTATACTGCCGAACGCTTAAATTTGCTAATATGTCGACTCACGGGCATAATTATGTTGAGTGAAAAAATAAAATTTTTTTGTTCGTAAGTATAACGTTATATTCAGTAACATTGCAAAATATTAGGTTTTCGCAATAAAATAGATTACCATAGAATTTTTTGGAAAATAAAATTTTACAATATAATATACTTTGAACGGCTTCAACCCCAAATAATTTAATAAAAAATTAAGGCAGGTGACACAATGCAAACGAAAAAAAGCAGATTAGGCTATACAATATTCATAATGCTGTTTACATTTTGCATATACGGCGGATTTTATGAATGGGGAATTGCGGCGGCTGCACTCCTTATTATTGCAGGAATAATATGCAGCAATCTGAAATACAGCTTTCAGGTTCCATTGTTCCCTTTGATAATCCTATGCATTGCAATATTAACAACGATTTGGTCTATTGATTACACAGAAAATCTATTAGGCATTATCCGCATATCGGCAGTCGTCTGGTGGATAATTTATTGCAGTGCACTGAATAAAAGAGAGAAAGAAATTGCAATAGCGTCTATTCCCTATATGGGGATTGCAATGACAATATGCGGATTTTTTACGTTGTTATTTGACAGTATCTATCCGCTTTTTTGGAGTGCGCAGAGGTTTGGCGGCTTTTTTCAATATGCCAATACCTGCGCACTGTTTTTATTGATTGGCATTATTGTACTTGCAGAGCAGATGCAGGCACAATTAGCAAAAGGCAAAAATTGGTACAGATATATCGGTTTTGTTATTCTTCTTGTGGGTCTATTGTCAACGGGAAGCAGAAGCATAATGATATTGTTTTTACTTTGGGGGCTGACAAAAGGAAAAAAGGCGGCAGCAGGAATATTGTTATTAGGAGCAGGAGCCTATTGTTACTTGCTGATAACAGGAAATCAGCAGAATATCGCAAGAATATTTACGTTTTTAACAAGCAACAGTACCATATACGGCAGATTGTTATATTATCTGGATGCCTTGGATATCATAAAGGCGCATCCGTTTGGCTTGGGCTATATGGGATATTATTATATACAGCACAGTGTGCAGAGAGGCGTGTATACCGTGCGCTTTGTACATAATGATTTTTTGCAGGCAGGTCTGGATTATGGCGTGGCTGTAATGTTGATTTTTACAGTGTATTTGATAGGGCAGATTTGCAAAGGAAAACAAACACGCCTGCAAAAGGAGTTATTGCTGATAATAGGGATTGCGTCTGCCGCGGATTTTCATTTGCAGTATTTTATAATAGAAATAATCGGTGCATTATGCCTTGATCTTGATTACGGTATAAAATGGATAAATAAGGAAGTTTTTTTATCCAAAATACTAAAATTTGCTTTGGGTGTTGCTGCATCTGTATATTTACTTGCAGCAGTTCCTTTACTGTTGGATTATCTAGGGGACAGTTACCTTGCGCTACAATGCTTCCCACATTATACAAGGGCATTGGAACATGAACTTGCTACAGTGCAGGAACCTCATGTAGCGGTTTACTATGCAGATAAAATATTAACACATAATCAATATGTAGCTGCTGCATGGGATGCGAAAGCATATGACGCAGCAGAAGCAGGGGATTTTCAAAACGCAATATGCTATAAAGACAAAGTAATAGAATTAGAGCGGTATAATGTGGAAGAATACAAGCGTTATGATATGATGCTGAAAGATATGATAATGCAAAGTGAAGAATTGGATTATATTACTAAAAAAAGAGTAGAATTACCAAAACAGTTGGAGATACTAAAAGAGCAGACAAGAGATATTGCATATAAAATTAGAGATAAACCTGTTTTTGCGTGGTGAAAATGTGAGAGATTTATGAGAGCAATAACGAAATATAAAAAATGTTCAGAACGAATGTTTACATATTTTGCATAGTATGTTATAATGCAAAAAAAACAAACGAGGAGAATTAAAGAACGATATCTGCATTTGTCTGAAACAAAAGAGGAATCTGCATTCTGTGAAATAGCAAATGTATTCTATATTAAGGGTGCTCATACAGAATTGATATAAAAAGATTAGGAGGAACCGTATGTACTTATTACCCAAACCACAAAAATACACGCTTTTCGACGGCGTATATATTATCGGATATAACCGCAGCATTGTAATAGATGCTTTATGCAGTACAGAAGCATTTGCATATGTAGAAGAATTAAACAAAGATTTGCAACAATATGCTGGATACACATTGGCTGTCACGAAGGGAAAATCACGCAAAGCAGCCATTACGCTGGCACAAGACAACCAATTGCACCGTGAGGCTTATACATTAGAAGCCGGTGAAGAAGGGATTGTGATTACAGGAGGCTCTATGGCAGGGCTGTTTTACGGCGTGCAGACACTGCGGCAGATTATCCAGCAAGAGGGTGCGTGTATCCCTTATATGTATATTGAGGACTTTCCTTCCATTCCGGCAAGAGGACTGTATTATGATGTTACTCGCGGCAGAGTACCGACATTGGCATATCTAAAAAAGCTTGTTGACAAAATGGCGTTTTACAAGTTAAATCAGCTTCAATTGTATATAGAACATAGTTTCTTATTTGAAGATTTCAGTGAGGTATGGAGAGATGATACACCGCTGACAGCAGCAGATATTTTGGAATTGGATGCGTATTGCAGAAATAAAAATATTGATTTGGTGCCAAGTATTGCCAGTTTCGGACATTTGTATAAAGTGCTGCGGACAAAAAGTTTCTGCCATTTATGCGAGCTGCCAAACACACAAGAAGAACCGTTTGGCTTTATCGATCGTATGGAGCATCACACATTAGATGTATCCAATCCAGAGAGTTTACAGTTTGTAACGAAATTAATCGACGAATATCTGCCTCTTTTTACATCGGAATACTTTAATATCTGTGCAGATGAAACTTTTGATTTAGGAAAAGGGCGAAGCAAAACGCTGGCAGAGCAAAAAGGCGTAGAACAGATGTATCTTGATTTTGTAAAGCAGCTTTGTCAGTATTTGGTGGATAAAGGCAAAAAACCGATGTTCTGGGGAGATATCATCTGCGGATTCCCACAGGCAGCTAAGGAACTGCCCAAAGAAACGATCTGCCTAAACTGGGGATATGCATGGAATCAAACAGATGCGTCTGTGCGCAAACTGGCGGAGGCAGGCGCTGTGCAGTATTGCTGTCCAGCAGTCTGCGGCTGGGATCAATTTGTGAACCGGATAGGTGATTCCTATGAAAATATAAGAAGAATGTGCACGTATGCGCTGCAATACGATGCGGCAGGTGTGTTGATTACAGACTGGGGAGATTGCGGGCATATTAATCATCCAGATTTTGGAATTGTAGGGATGATTTATGGGGCGGCTTTTTCATGGAATCATACAGACATTTATAAAGGAAAGCTTGCTGCTGACAGGGCAGATCATACGCATTCTCAATTTGAGGAAATGAATCGGCAGATTTCGCGGCTGGCGTTTCATGATAAGTCGGAAAGCCTAGTATCTGCAATTGCCGAAATTGCAGAATATGGAGTATTTCAATGGCGCGATGCAGTGTGTTTTATGGAACGCGGAGAGATTACAATTGCGGAGGAAGATATTGCGCAGGCACAGCAGGAAATAAATGCATTGGAAAAAATTAAGGTGCGTCTGTACCATACCGTGCCGCAGATTGGAGTCGAGAACCGAATGCTTATAGAACCATATATTATGGCAGTAGATGGAATCATATTAATGCAAAAAATAGGAATTGCCTTGTGGATGCAAAAACATCACAACACGTCGGGACAAGATATCAATTACGATGAACTTGCTGCACAGTTGGAGGAATGGATGTATATATATAAGAAGGAATGGCGTAAAGTCAGCCGCGAATCAGAACTGTATCGTATTCAGAATGTAGTGTTTTGGTATGCGGATTACTTGCGGAAATGTGGTTGAGGTTGCACATTTCTAAATACATTTCTAAAATTTCTAAAAAAAATACTTGCAAAACTTCCCAACATACGCTATACTACTAATTACTGTGGCATGATAGCGATGAAACGTGAGGTTGCTGCCTGATTGGCAGGTTTTCCGCGGAGCGAATGTCAAGTTATGAAACTGGCGACAAGTCACTGTACAGAGTATGAAATCTACGCAGAACAAGTAGAAAACGATGTGAAGATGCAAGGCAGATAGGGCACCAGACAGGCTGCACTATGAAAATGAAGCCGGCATGACACACACGGGAGAGTGTACAGTCACCGCTTGTCGTACTTAGAAATGAAAAAGTGCGAAAAGGAGGCGACTTTTTTTATGGCAAGTCAAGTAATGAGAATTACATTAAAAGCTTATGATCATCAATTAGTAGATGCATCTGCCAAAAAAATTATTGAAACAGTTAAAAAGAATGGCTCACAGGTGAGCGGGCCGGTTCCCCTTCCTACCAAGAAGGAGATTATCACAATTCTTAGAGCGGTTCACAAATATAAGGATTCAAGAGAGCAATTCGAGCAGAGAACGCATAAAAGGCTGATCGATATCATCACACCGACACCTAAAACTGTAGATGCTTTACAGCGTTTAGAGATGCCGGCTGGTGTTTATATTGATATTAAAATGAAAAACAAATAAGCTCCTACTAGTATGAACGGGAATCCGTTCCGCTGTAGATGAAACGGAGGTAAGGAAATGAAGAAAGGTATTTTAGCTACAAAGGTCGGAATGACACAAATCTTTCAAGAAGACGGTACATTAATTCCGGTTACAGTGCTTCAGGCAGGACCTTGCGTAGTAACACAGATTAAAACAGAGGAGAACGACGGCTATAAGGCTGTACAGGTTGGTTTTGTGGACAAGAAGGACAAAATTATCAATAGGGATAAGGCGGGAAAGAAAGAAGTCATCCACAGACACGGCGTAAACAAAGCCTTGAAAGGTCATTTTGACAAGGCTGGTGTTACTTCTAAGAGATTTTTAAGAGAGTTTAAGTTTGACAATACAGAGGAATATGCATTAGGAAATGAGATTAAAGCAGATATCTTCGCAGCAGGCGATAAGGTTGATGCATCGGCTATTTCCAAAGGAAAAGGATTCCAAGGCGCGATTAAGAGACACGGTCAGCACAGAGGACCGATGGCGCATGGTTCCAAATTCCACCGTCATCAGGGTTCTAACGGTGCGTGTTCTTCGCCAAGCAGGGTATTTAAAGGAAAAGGAATGCCTGGTCATATGGGATGTGTAAAAGTAACAGTACAAAACCTTGAGGTAGTCAGAGTAGATGCAGACAAGAATTTGATTTTGGTAAAAGGTTCTGTACCTGGACCGAGAAAAGGATTGGTTACGCTTCGGGAAGCTGTGAAAGCAGAAGCGTAGGCAGGGAAATCTGACAGCTAGGCAGATAAATAGAATTGAAATGAAATAATGATAGAAACGCAGTAAGATGTTTCGCGCGAAAGGAGGCCCATACAAATGGCAAAAGTAGCTGTTTATAATATGGAAGGCAAGGAAGTTGACAGTATCGACTTAGACGACGCTATCTTTGGTGTGGAAGTGAACGATCACTTGGTACACATGGCAGTTGTCCAGCAGCTTGCAAATAAGCGCCAAGGTACACAGAAGGCAAAGACCCGTTCTGAGGTATCCGGCGGCGGAAGGAAACCTTGGAGACAGAAAGGAACTGGTCACGCAAGACAGGGCTCAACAAGAGCTCCACAGTGGAAGGGCGGCGGAGTTGTATTTGCACCCGTACCAAGGGATTACTCTTTTAAAATGAATAAGAAAGAGAAAAGAGCAGCATTAAAATCCGCTTTAACAAGCAGAGTTCAGGAGAACAAGCTGATTATAATTGATGAATTGAAATTAGATGAGTATAAGACAAAGAATTTCAAAGCAGTTATTGATAATCTGAAACTGACAAAGGCTTATGTGGTATTGAATGAGAATGATGAGAAAGTAGTAATTTCAGCAAGAAATCTTCCAAATGTAAGGACTGCATTAACCAATACCATTAATGTTTATGATATCATGAACGGCGGTACAGTGGTGCTTACCAAGGATGCCGTTAAAACAATCGAGGAGGTGTATGCATAATGGCAGATATTAAGTATTATGACGTAATCCTCAAACCGGTTATTTCGGAAAAGAGTATGAGCAGCATGGGCGATAAGAAGTATACGTTTTTGGTGCATCCGGAAGCAAATAAGTCCCAGATTAAAGAAGCTGTCGAGAAGATGTTCGATGGAACGAAAGTGGAAAAAGTAAATACCATGAATTTAATAGGCAAGAAGAAAAGGAGAGGCGCTGTAGTCGGCAAGACAGCAAAGACTAAGAAGGCAATTGTACAGCTTACCGAGGACAGCAAGGATATAGAACTTTTCACAGGTCTGTAAATAGCGTTCCTACCGTTTTGAAGTATATTTGGAAAACGTGGCAAAAATATAGAGAAAAGGAGAAAAAATCATGGGAATTAAGACTTATAACCCATATACACCTTCCAGAAGAAATATGACCGGTTCTGATTTCTCTGAGATTACAAAGAGTACTCCGGAAAAGTCCCTTTGCGTATCCAAGAAAAAGCACGCCGGACGTAATAATCAGGGTAAGATTACTGTGCGGCATCATGGCGGCGGACACAGACAGAAATATAGAATTATTGATTTTAAGAGAAATAAAGATGGAATACCAGCAAAGGTTATTGGTATTGAATATGATCCGAACAGAAGCGCAAATATTGCATTAATCTGCTATGCGGACGGACAAAAAGCATATATAATTGCGCCAGAAGGTTTAACAGATGGCATGAAGGTAATGAATGGTGAGAAGGCAGAAGTAAGAGTTGGAAACTGCCTGCCGCTTTCAGAGATTCCTGTTGGTACAATGGTGCACAACGTGGAATTGTATCCAGGCAAAGGCGGTCAGCTTGTACGTTCCGCAGGCAACGGTGCACAGTTAATGGCGAAAGAAGGCAAATATGCAACACTTAGACTTCCCTCCGGCGAAATGAGAATGGTGCCAGCTATGTGTAGAGCGTCAATCGGCATTGTAGGGAACGGTGATCACAACCTAATTAAAATCGGTAAAGCAGGACGGAAGCGCCATATGGGTATCCGACCAACAGTTCGTGGATCTGTTATGAACCCGAATGACCATCCACACGGCGGCGGCGAAGGTAAGACCGGTATCGGGCGTCCGGGACCATCTACACCTTGGGGCAAGCCTGCGCTTGGTTTGAAGACAAGAAAGAAGAAGAAGGCTTCCAACAAGCTGATTGTAAGAAGAAGAGATGGAAAAGCTTTAAAATAAGCAGTTTATCGTTGATAAGGAGGAATAAACCTAATGGCTAGGTCATTAAAAAAGGGCCCTTTCGCAGATGAAAGCCTTTTAAAGAAGGTTGATGCAATGAATGCGTCAGGAAATAAAACAGTAATAAAAACATGGTCCCGTCGTTCTACGATTTTTCCTGCATTTGTAGGTCATACATTTGCAGTGCATGACGGAAGAAAGCATGTTCCTGTATATGTGACAGAGGATATGGTTGGACATAAACTTGGGGAGTTTGTCGCAACGAGAACTTATCGGGGACATGGCAAAGACGAGAAAAAATCGAAAGTTAGGTAAGAGTGAAAGGAGGTTCCGTCATGGCTAGGGAGAAGTATAGCAGAACCAATTATAAAAGAAAGAGAAATGCAGAGAACAGAGAAACCAGACCGTCAGCTAAGCTTTCTTACGCGAGGGTATCTGTCCAGAAGGCTTGCTTTGTATTAGATGCTATCAGGGGGAAAGACGTGCAGACCGCATTGGCAATCTTGGAGTACAATCCAAGATATGCTTCCAGTGTTATTAAGAAGCTGCTGGAATCAGCAATAGCAAATGCTGAGAACAATAATGGTATGAACTCTGAGAACCTTTATATTGCAGAGTGCTATGCAAACAAAGGGCCTACAATGAAAAGAATAAAACCAAGAGCACAAGGCAGGGCTTATAGAATTGAAAAGAGAATGAGCCACATTACAATTGTGCTGGATGAGAGATAGGAGGAAGAAAATGGGACAGAAAGTTAATCCTCATGGACTGAGAGTCGGCGTAATTAAAGATTGGGATTCAAAGTGGTATGCGGAAGCGGAGTTTGCGGATTACTTGGTAGAAGATTATAATATCAGGAAGTTTTTGAAAAAGAAGCTGTTCAATTCAGGCATATCTAAAATTGAGATAGAGAGAGCATCTGATCGTGTAAAAGTAATTGTTTACACAGCAAAGCCGGGATTTGTTATCGGTAAGGGCGGTGCAGAGATCGAAGTAACTAAGAAAGAACTTCAGAAACTCACAGGTAAAAATGTACTTGTTGATATTAAGGAAATTAAAAGACCAGACAGGGATGCACAGCTTGTGGCAGAAAATATTGCTTCACAGCTTGAAAGCCGTGTATCATTTCGCCGCGCTATGAAATCCTGCATGGGCAGAACGATGAAAGCGGGTGCGCTTGGTATTAAGACAGCAGTTTCTGGACGCCTTGCCGGAGCAGATATGGCACGTACAGAATTTTACAGCGAGGGAACTATTCCTCTACAGACACTAAGAGCAGATATTGATTATGGTTTCGCTGAAGCAGATACGACTTACGGCAAATTAGGCGTTAAGGTTTGGATCTACAAGGGCGAGATACTTCCTACTAAGGGAAACAAGGAAGGGAGCGATAAATAATGTTAATGCCAAAAAGAGTAAAGCGTCGTAAACAGTTCCGTGGATCAATGAGAGGCAAGGCACAGAGAGGAAACACAATAAGTTACGGCGAGTATGGTATCGTTGCAATGGAGCCTTGCTGGATTAAGTCCAATCAAATAGAAGCAGCCCGTATCGCAATGACACGTTATATTAAGCGTGGCGGTAAGGTTTGGATTAAAATTTTCCCAGATAAACCGGTAACTGCAAAACCTGCTGAAACGCGTATGGGTTCCGGTAAGGGAACTTTGGAATATTGGGTAGCAGTAGTGAAGCCCGGTCGTGTTATGTTTGAAATCAGCGGAGTCGCTGAGGATGTAGCAAAAGAAGCGTTACGTCTTGCAACACACAAGCTTCCTTGTAAATGTAAGATTGTTTCTAAAGCAGATTTGGAAGGCGGTGCTGTAAATGAAAACTAATCAGTATGTAGAAGATTTAAGAACCAAATCAGCTACGGAATTAACACAAGAATTAGTAGCTGCAAAAAAAGAACTTTTTAATTTAAGGTTTCAGAATGCAACAAGCCAATTGCAGAATACAGCAAGGATTAAAGAGGTAAGAAAGAATATTGCCAGAATCCAAACTGTAATGACTGCAAAGCTGAAGAACGTAGAGTAGGAGGAATATGGCCGTGGACAGAAATTTAAGAAAAACACGTACAGGCAAAGTTGTGAGCAATAAGATGCAGAAAACGATTGTCGTTGCCGTTGAAGATCATGTAAAACATCCTCTTTACGGAAAAATCGTTAAGAGAACTTATAAGCTGAAGGCGCATGACGAGAAGAATGAGTGCAGCATCGGCGATACCGTAAAGGTAATGGAAACAAGACCATTATCCAAAGATAAGAGATGGCGTCTTGTAGAAATTGTCGAGAAAGTGAAATAGATTTTAAACGCGCAGATAGGGCGCATTTGGATATTTATATATTTAAAATCACAAGTATGTGGAAACTGCAAGCATAGATAATTAAAATGCAGACAAATACACAAGTGTGTGATTTGGAAGGAGATAAGCATGATACAACAGGAAAGCAGACTAAAGGTCGCTGATAATACCGGAGCAAAAGAATTGCTCTGTATTAGAGTTATGGGCGGCTCTACAAGAAGATATGCAAATATTGGCGATATTATCGTTGCCAGCGTTAAAGATGCAACACCAGGCGGCGTTGTAAAAAAGGGCGATGTAGTAAAAGCTGTAGTTGTACGTACCGTAAAGGGCGCCCGTCGCAAAGACGGTTCTTATATTCGATTTGATGAAAATGCTGCTGTAATCATCAAAGATGACAAGACTCCAAGAGGAACACGTATTTTTGGACCAGTAGCAAGAGAGCTTCGTGAGAAACAGTTTATGAAGATTGTTTCCTTAGCTCCTGAAACATTATAAGGAGGTGCCAGAAATGTTAAAGATTAAAAAAGGTGATACAGTTAAGGTTATCACTGGTAAGGATAAAGATAAAGAAGGCAAAGTTCTGTCTGTTGACGCAAAGAAAGCAAAGGTTTTGGTAGAAGGTGTAAATATGATTACAAAGCACGCAAAACCTACCGCAGCAAACCAGAACGGCGGCATTATCAAAAAAGAGGCTCCTATTGATATTTCAAACGTAATGTATCTCCACAAGGGCAAAGCAACTAGAGTTGGCTTTAAGATGGAAGGCGATAGAAAAGTACGTTTCGCAAAGTCAACGGGAGAGGTTATTGATTAATTCTAAGGAAGGAGGTATAAAACGGTGAGTAGATTGAAAAATTTATATAAAGACGAAATCGTAGCTGCTATGATGAAGAAGTTCGGATATAAAAACGTTATGCAAGTTCCCAAAATTGAGAAAATTGTTATCAATATGGGCGTAGGCGAAGCGAAAGACAATGCGAAAGCACTAGAATCCGCAGTGCGGGATCTTGAAATCATTGCAGGACAGAAGGTTGTCACAACAAAGGCTAAGAAGGCTGTTGCGAATTTTAAAATTCGTGAGGGTATGGCAATCGGATGCAAAGTTACACTCCGTGGCGAGAAGATGTACGAATTTCTTGACCGTCTTGTAAACCTTGCACTTCCCCGTGTACGTGACTTTAGAGGGGTAAGCGCTGATTCGTTTGACGGAAGAGGAAACTATGCGCTCGGTATTAAGGAGCAGATTATTTTCCCAGAGATTGAGTACGACAAAGTGGATAAGGTAAGAGGTATGGATGTTATCATCGTGACAACAGCCAAGACGGATGAAGAAGCACGGGAATTGTTAACACAGTTCAACATGCCGTTCGCGAAAAGCAATTAAGGAGGTAAATTCGCATGGCTAAAACAGCAATGAAAATTAAACAGCAGCGTAGTCCTAAGTTTTCTACACAGCAGTATAACCGTTGTAAAATTTGTGGCCGTCCACATGCTTACTTGAGAAAATATGGAATTTGCAGAATCTGCTTCCGTGAGTTAGCATACAAAGGCCAGATTCCGGGTGTGAAGAAGGCTAGTTGGTAATCATTAAAAATCCAAAAGGAGGAAACTGAAATGACAATGAGTGATCCTATTGCAGATATGCTTACAAGAATTCGTAATGCGAATACTGCAAAGCATGACACGGTAGATGTTCCGTCATCAAAGATGAAACTTGCAATCGCGCAGATACTCTTGGATGAAGGATATATTAAAAAGTTCGATGTTGTGGACGATGGTGCATTCAAGACAATCCACATTACATTGAAGTATGGCGCAGATAAGAGTGAGAAGATTATCACAGGCTTAAAGAGAATTTCCAAGCCAGGACTTCGTATTTATGCAGGCAAAGATGAATTGCCAAAAGTTCTTGGCGGGCTTGGCATCGCAATTATCTCGACCAACCAAGGTGTCATTACGGACAAGGAAGCAAGAAAACTTCAGGTTGGCGGCGAAGTGTTAGCATTTGTTTGGTAGGAAATATTTTATTTTGTGATTTTAAAAATAAAGAGAGCGTTTTAACGCATAAATTATAGGAGGTACGGGCATGTCACGTATAGGAAGAATGCCAATCGCAATTCCCGCAGGAGTTACTGTAGAAGTTGCAGAAAATAATAAAGTGACTGTAAAAGGTCCCAAGGGAACACTTGAGAGAGTGTTGCCCACTGAGATGGAAATTAAGGTGGAAGGTGCGGAAGTAACCGTATCAAGACCAAACGACTTAAAGAAAATGAAATCATTACATGGGCTTACAAGAACGTTGGTAAATAATATGGTAGTCGGTGTTACATCAGGCTATGAGAAGAAACTTGAAGTAAACGGTGTTGGTTATAGAGCTGCTAAATCAGGTAATAAATTGACATTATCTTTGGGATATTCTCATCCAGTAGAGATGATTGACCCAGAGGGCATTGAAACGGTACTCGAAGGTACCAATGTTATTATTGTCAAGGGAATTGACAAGGAGAAAGTTGGGCAGTTCGCGGCCGAAATCAGAGATAAGAGAAGACCAGAGCCATATAAGGGCAAAGGTATTAAGTATGCGGATGAAACAATCAGGCGTAAAGTCGGCAAGACCGGTAAGAAGTAAATTAGGAGGGCGTAAGAAATGGTTAATAAGAAATCAAGAGCAGAAGTGCGTAATAAGAAGCACACAAGAATGCGTAACCGTATCAACGGAACAGCCCAGAGGCCGCGTCTGGCAGTTTTTCGGAGCAATAATCATATGTATGCTCAAATTATTGACGATACAGTCGGAAACACATTGGTGGCTGCTTCCACAGTAGAAAAGGAAGTTAAAGCAGAATTGAGCAAAACAAATGACGTTGCGGCGGCAGCATATTTAGGAAAAGTGATTGCTAAGAGAGCAATGGATAAGGGTATAAAAGAAGTAGTCTATGACAGAGGCGGCTTTTTATATCATGGAAAAATCGCAGCTTTAGCCGAGGCAGCAAGAGAAGCTGGCTTGGTATTCTAGGAAGGGAGAAAAACACATGAAACGTACAATCATTGATGCTAGTCAGTTGGAATTAACAGATAAGGTTGTTACCATTAAGCGTGTAACCAAAACTGTTAAAGGTGGACGTAACATGCGCTTTACGGCTTTGGTAGTAGTAGGCGACGGTAACGGTCACGTTGGGGCTGGCCTTGGTAAAGCCGTAGAAATCCCGGAGGCGATTCGTAAAGGGAAAGAAGACGCAATGAAAAACTTGATAAACGTTGCGATGGATGACAACAATTCCATTACACATGATTTCATCGGTAAATATGGTTCTTCGAGCGTTCTGTTAAAGAAGGCTCCAGAAGGTACTGGTATTATTGCTGGCGGTCCTGCACGTATTGTATGTGAGCTTGCGGGTATTAAAAATATTCGTACAAAGTCTTTAGGCTCTAACAATAAGCAGAACGTTGTACTTTCCACAATTGCAGGTCTTGCTCAGTTAAAGACACCAGAACAGGTTGCTGCAAACCGTGGAAAATCTATCGACGAGATTATGGCTTGAGGAGGTAGATAACGATGGCAAAGACATTAAAAGTTACACTGGTGAAATCAACAATCGGTGCGGTTCCGAAAAACAAGGCAACGGTTATTGCAATGGGACTGACAAAGCTTCATAAAACAGTAGAACTTCCCGACAATGATGCAACCAGAGGAATGATTCGCAAAGTAAGACATTTAGTGAAAGTGGAAGAATCATAGAAAGGAGGTTAATAAAATGGAATTATCTAATTTAAGACCTGCTGACGGCTCAAAACACGGCGATAGGTTCCGGAGAGGCCGCGGACATGGTTCAGGGAACGGCAAGACAGCCGGCAAGGGACACAAAGGCCAGAAAGCTCGTTCAGGGGCACCAAGAATTGGTTTCGAAGGTGGCCAGATGCCTTTGTACAGACGTATTCCCAAGAGGGGCTTCACCAATATAAATTCCAAAGAGATTGTGATCGTAAATATTCAGACATTAGAGAACAAGTTTGAGGAGGGCGATACGATTTCTGTAAAGACATTAATTGAATCAGGAATTGTAAAGAATCCAAGAGATGGAGTGAAGATATTAGGCAAGGGTAAGTTAACCAAGAAGCTCAACGTCCGGGCAAACGCATTCAGTGCATCCGCTAAGGAGAAGATTGAGTCGCTTGGTGGAACAGCAGAGGTGATTTAATGTTTACTACGCTAGTGAACGCGTTGAAAGTGAAAGAAATCAGAATGAAGCTGTTATTTACATTTATTATGATGCTGGTTATTCGATTTGGCTCTCAGCTACCAGTTCCAGGTGTGAATAGTGAACAGTTTTCAGCATGGTTTCAGGCTCAGACAGGAGGCGCATTCAATTTTTTTGATGCATTTACAGGTGGTTCTTTTGAACGAATGTCTATATTTGCATTGAATATTACGCCATATATTACTTCATCTATTATTATGCAGCTTTTGACAATAGCAATACCCAAGCTAGAGGAGATGCAGAAAGATGGAGAGGACGGAAGAAAAAAGATTGCGTCGATTACCCGATATGTTACGGTTGGTCTGGCATTGCTTGAAAGTACAATGATGGCAATTGGTTTTGGCAATCAAGGTTTATTAAGGCATTTTGACGCTTTAAATATCATATCGGTTGTTGCTGCGCTCACCGCAGGAAGCGCATTTCTTATGTGGATTGGTGAGCGGATTACGGAAAAGGGTGTTGGCAATGGTATTTCCATTGTACTTGTAATTAATATTATATCCCGTTTGCCGGATGATTTTAGCAAACTGTTTGAGCAGTTCGTACAAGGAAAGTCCATTCCTTTAGCTGTAGTGGCTTCTCTGATTATTATTGCGATTATTCTGGCGATGATTGTTTTCGTCGTTATTTTGAATAGTGCTGTCCGCAAAATTCCGGTACAGTATGCAAAGAAAATACAGGGAAATAAAATGGTTGGAGGACAGATGACATTCCTGCCCCTGAAAGTAAATACAGCAGGCGTTATTCCAATTATCTTTGCATCTTCATTGATGCAGACACCGATTATTATATCTACATTAGCAGGATATAATGGGAATGGCGTATGGCGGCAGGTGTTAAATGGCTTAAACCAAGATTACTGGTGCAATCCCAATCAGTTAGTCTATTCGATTGGTCTGCTTGTATATATCGTATTAACAGTATTTTTTGCATATTTCTATACGTCATTAACTTTTAATCCGTTGGAGATTGCGAACAATATGAAAAAACAGGGGGGATTTATCCCTGGTATACGTCCAGGCAAACCAACCAGTGATTATCTGAACAAGGTATTAAATGCAATTATATTTGTCGGTGCAGTTGGTCTTGTAATTGTGGCGGTAGTGCCATTCTTTTTCAATGGTGTATTCAATGCGTCTGTTTCCTTTGGTGGAACAAGCTTAATTATTATTGTAAGTGTAGTTTTGGAAACTGTAAAGCAGATTGAATCACAGATGTTGGTACGCAATTACAAAGGATTCCTGAATGACTAATGCAATCGGTGGATGAAAGCAAAGCACGGGCTTTGCTTTTGTCCATTCCTATCATAACATTAAAGCATTTAATGTATATTGTATTTTGAATTTAGAGTAGCTTTTTATTTCAGTGTTATTTATTTTATTTTTATTGTTATCTGGTTTTCTGTCAAATAGCTTTTTGCTTATATAGTTTTTTTAGCAAACAGAGATGATTCCAATCACTTCATAT
>ERZ778512.696-NODE-696-length-26370-cov-5.235265_pt1 | contig 26370 bp, 23 predicted proteins | sample MGYA00510346_ERZ778512 | MGnify/ENA primary metagenome ERZ778512 (study PRJEB29527, sample SAMN07138962) | mouse gut metagenome | material: feces | host: mouse | place: China:Nanjing | collected 2016-01-25 ...
GGACTTTCTTATGTATAACTTCGATATGTTTATCAATATTAGAATAAAACGAACTCGGTGTTATTCTATCTAATCCTACAGATGAATGGGTTCTTACTTTAGAAAAATAGTGTTGTTTAATACTGTCCATTGTAAAATGTTGACGAAATGATTTATTAGCCTGCATGATTATATCCCGCCTTCAAAAAACAGCAAAACGATTGGAAAGACAATAATCGGAATTTTAACCAAGACACGCCAAATGCGTCCCCAATAATATTTTTTCCATATTTTATTCCAGATTTTGTTCTTGTCTTCTTTATCAAACTCAGCTACTGCACAATAATAATCGAAAGAAATATGATTGTTATTTGCATTCATCAAATCACAATATTGCATTTGCAGTTCACGTACTTCTGCTGTGTTATTTGCGGTTAAAAATTGTAATTTAAACTCTATTTTCTGCAGTTCTGTATAATTTTCCCTAAATTGTCCAGCAGTGTCTTTATACTTCATAGAATTAAAGAATAATATCACAATTAGCAATGATATTGTCATAATTAAAGAAATTAAGTTCAACCATTCATTATCAAGCACATAAGAAACAAGAGAAAAAATAATAGTAAAACATGAATAATAAATATTGACAAACTGAATAAACATTTCTTTATTTTCAAGACGTTTTTCCGCTTTTATTCGAGCCTGTCTGGTAGTCCAAACCTGATTTTTAAATTTATCAAAATATCCTTCATCCACAATAATCACCCCTGTTATAATATAATTACCGGCAATCCCCGCAAGCCACGCAGGGTAGACGGTGTCCAAAGTTTAAGCTATAATGGAAGCAGTAGTTGGACTGTCGAATCACCCCTTGGGCAAAACGTCCGTATTCAAGACTGTCATCCGCGCTTCCATTACAGCGTCCGTTTAAGCAGGTTGAGCCGCCTGTTGCCATCGTTTTGTTGGCACATGTGCCAACAAAACGATGGCAACATCGCGCGTTCGGATCACCAAACAGAATGAATAGGCAATGGGCGAAAGTGTGGTACCAATTACACAAATTCAAACAGGGAGAGATGTTTATGAACGCAGTTGGAATTGATGTTTCCAAGGGCAAAAGCATGGTTGCTGTAATGCAGCCGTTAGGTGTTGTGGCGGCTTCGCCTTTTGAGGTCGATCACACCGAAAATGAACTCAGGGAGTTGGCTAAATTCCTGAAAAGCTTTTCGGGCGAGACAAAAGTGGTTATGGAGTACACAGGGAATTATTATGAACCTATTGCCCGTTATCTCCGTAACGAAGGTATTTATGTTTCCGTAGTCAATGCAATATTAATACATAATTATGGCGGAAACTCTGTTCGCAAAGCTAAAACGGACAAGAAGGACGCTGTTCGGATTGCTCAGTATGCTCTTGACAGATGGCTTGACCTGAGGGAGTATACTCCCGACGATGAACTGCGAAGTACTTTGAAGCTACTCAATCGGCAATACACAGCTGCCTGCAAACAAAAACAAGGTTAAAAAACAGTTTTATTTCATTAATTGATCAGTCCTTTCCCAATGTAAACAAGTTGTTTACACCATCCTCCAGATTATGCGACGGTCACGAAAAGTGGGTAGATTTCGTTATTAAATTTCCTCATCGCGATTGTGTTACGAGAATCCCGCGCTCGGCATTCAAGGACAAGTATAGCCGATAGTGTAAAAAACAAGGCTACAATTATTCCGAATCCAAAGCTGATAAGATCTATGATTTCGCAAGCACGATCATCACAACTCTGCGCAACAGCGAAAGTGTACACACTTTAATCACACAGTCCGCACTTCAGCTTAACTGTGCCTTTGAAACAGTCGCGGCACTTCGCAAGTGTATGACCGAAACCGCAGAGCAACTGCCGGAATACAATACCGTAATGGAAATGTATGGAGTTGGAGAAGTGCTTGCTCCACAACTAATAGCTGAGATTGGTGACACACGAAGGTTTCATAATCGCAAAGCTATAACCGCTTTCGCCGGATTGGATGCATCACCCTACCAATCGGGAACAGTCGACATTAAATCCCGCAGCATTTCTAAACGTGGAACTCCGTATTTGCGCAGAACGCTTTTCCTTGTCATCGCAGCCTACCTTAAGAAAAGTCCTGTTGACGAGCTGTCTATCAATTCCTTGACAAAAAGCGTGCTGAGGGCACTCCAGAGCTGTTTATTGTCAGATATTTGGACAGCCGAGTTCTGCTCGGCTGTCCACACAGCCTCAACTTGTTCTAATGTTATTGCATAGACAAAAACAAAAATCAAGTTAAAATTTGAGCCGCATTAAACAAAGAATAGGCGCGTCAGATCTTCTATGGAAATCAAGACAGCATTCGCGTCGAATTAAAAGACCTCTGACGGCGGCAATCTCAGGAAAAAACAGCTTGCATGAGATGTGTAATTTTTTTGCGTAAAACGGAATTTGAATCGTATAAAACGCTTGACAAGCTTCCGAAATCGCATTATAATTTAAAATACAATGATGTGATTTCATTGAACCGCGTGCCAGATACGTTGAACGGGAAAGCGCAGCTCGTTATGTTTAAGAAGATATCAATGTTAGAGCGCTTGACGTTTGCTTAGTTTGTCGGCGGATCGGAATTTTCGGAAGCGATCATTTTTTGTCGTATATTTTGATCTGTGCAGCATTATTTAAAAGCAGGTTTTCACGGCTTGTGATTGCGCTTGCTTTCGGCGCGGCGGGAATCGTTGTTGCGGGAGTGAATATCGCAATAATGCTGCCAAATCAGGTAAAGGTTTACAACGACGAGGACGGCGGGATCAATGTGGTGCTGGAGTTTAATGGAGATTTCAGCCGATAAATGAATGTTTTATTTCAAACAGATGAGAATTATCTCAAGTTTAAGCAGATCATTTAAAACGGTAATGCGGCTCTATCTGCGAAAAGTATCTCAATTCGATTGAGTGCATAGGATTAAAGCATAGTTAAACATTCCTGCAGTAAATGAGACACTTGACGGTCTATGGCAAACAAATCCTGAAACAAGGTTTCCAGTTCCGCTCTGGCAGATGATTTACTCAACAATTCATTGATGTTTTTAGGCACACAATAGAACGTTTCCGACGAAACACCCAAAAGCCCCCAAATCTTCCATGCCTGATCATGAAAACGAAGATGCAAATCCGATGCTTCCAAAAGGAGCTTTTTACATTTTTTGTCGCCAGCCATAGGCGTCAGCGTGTTCCGATAACATTCGGACGCATGCCACCTGGTTTCTATGGCAAGACCGTTTATTTGATTTAACCACTTGCCAAGCTTCTTTCCGTCCTGTTCCGTTTCTAACTTATGATATATTTTTTGCTCCAGCTTATTCCTGCTGCCGGTATTTAAGTGCCGTATCATATGCTCGAGAGATTCGGACAATGAAATCGTACTATCATATTTATCCGTTATGAAAACAATATTGCTGAGCTTATTATACCAATCCTTATCAGGCTGCGGTAAACGGCGGGATTTCATTAGGTACGGAAGATTTTTATCATCATCGTATCCTGTTATCACCGCCCACAAATCGCCAAGACTCAATTTGATCAAGATAGGCTGTTTTTTCTCAATAGCCTGCTTTATTCTTTCAAACAGTACATTTGCCTCTGTGTTTTTGTTCATTAACTCATAGTGATAACCGGACGCGTATAAAGCTAAGGATAGCCGATCAAGAGCGGTCTCCGAAAAATCGTCCGCTGCGTACGATTTGTTGAACGAATTACCAATTTCCTTATCTGTCCAAAAATATGCGCAGCCCGTTATAGTTATTAAATATTGATATATTTTAAGGTGATGTTTATTGATAAAAAGTTCGTTTCTGCAATCTCCGCACTTTATACAGCTGCGTTGATGCTTGCCGCAGAAAAAAGGGGTGTCTTCTGTGTAAGCGTCCATATATAAAAGAATGGAAGAAAGGGCGCCAAAAAAAGAGTTCCTTTGTGCATTTACAGGAAAAGAGACTAAGTTTTCAATATTTTTTATCATTTTAATTCCTCCATGTGATTGTTTTGCAGAGTTTGAATTGAGCCTCAAATCTATCTCTGCCGCCTTCCACGCCAACTATATGGAAGCCGCATTTATTTGTGTAAAAATAGTGATTACGGTAGGAGACAGCGGGAGTTTCCGCATACCATGTCTTAACCTTCGGATACATATGCTCCACAAAACGCCATGCCATACTGCCATATCCATTGCCGCTCAAGTCGGTATCAATGAAAATATTTCCAAGGAAGCCCGAGCCATGTTCCTCATGGATAAATAATATGATGGCGCCTATGGGCGTACCGTTAAGATCAATGCGATAGGATGTGGCTTCGGGATTAAATCCCCATTCCTCTAAAAAGCTGCCGTCATCGTAACCCGGCGGTCCGCCTGAGGGTTTTTGAAAAAACAGCTGTGAGTCGTTATCGAAACAACGTTTCATAATAGGGGTCAGAAGCGGAATATCCTCTTTTACCATTGGTGTAAAGGATAATTGTTCAAATTCCATTGTTTTTACCTCCGTATGTTTTCATTCAGTATCTTTACAACCTCGTCGATAATATCACCGCATTCACGAATTCTTGCGGCGATCTTTTCGCGTTTCTCAGGAGTTTGCAGCGTTTCAAGCGTTATATTGAAGCTGCCTCCGAGAGCTTCGAGATCATTACCGCCGTCGTTGTGCCAGATGTCGGCGGTGCGTTTGTACAGAAGACTAATATCGTAAAGATATGTCATATCAGGATTTAAATCATTTACGCGGTGTAAAAAGTTAGGACAGCAGCAGCCGTTTGTGGCAAGCGTAAAAACGAAATTAATGTACATTGACCGTGAATCAAATTCCTCGGGCTTTATTTGTTCAAAATATCCGTTTTCGATGTCATTCGCCCATTTATGGAAAGCCGGCGCACCGAAGCAATATCTATCATTTTCGGTTGTCAGAAGCTTCGGCAGCGCAAAAATTGCTTCACGGTAAATTTCTGCAATATCCTTTTGTTCTTTTTCTCATCAACGAATATCCAGCCGCTTTTATTGGTATCGTATCCCATTGCTTTATCACAGGAAATACGCTGCGGCTCGCTGTTATCTCCCGAAATATATATGAGTGTTTTCCCGTATTCCTCGTAACCCACAAACACACCGCACGGCTGATCCGAATATCCCATGAATATAACGGGTACGCCTTTGTCAATAAAGGAAATAAGTTTTTTCAGATACGTTTCTTTATTTTTGAGAAGCTCGCGGCTGAAAACATACGCAGCTGAATAACCGCACTTTTCAAAGAGTCCCTCGAAAAATTTACCGTCGCCGTTGACCTGATAATATGCGTCCACGCCGTCGCCGGCAAAAGGCTGTCTATAATGCTGAGCAAACACGTCTCCGGTAAGTCCAGCAAAAAACAGATAATCATACTCCTTCTCTCCCAGACATTCCATTACATATGCGGCGCTCCCGTTGAACCGGTAAATTTGACCGTACTCTTCTATAATAAGACGGTGAATAATGGGAATTAAGTTATTGCTCCGCTTTATATTTACGGTAAGTTCTCCGTTCATTATTTTATTTGTCTGCGAATACGCAAGCTGTGAAATCCTGATTTTTCTGAAATATTTCATTCCCTGACCGTTCGAGCCGATAACAATCGGATATGCTTCTTCACGGTTCAGATCAAGGGACATATACGGAAAGGCGGTTCCGCAATACCGTATCTCACCGTTTATTATGACCGCCAAATGCTTTTGCCCGACGACCCATGTGACATGATTGTATTCGTTCGGCTTGATCCGCCCCCTGTTCGGGAAATTATAAAGATCGTGAAATATCGGCTGATGAAAGCTGATCGCTTCCTCACGACAGCTCGAATGGTTATTCATATTGATACCGAAATCCATAATTTTGAGATTTAAGCCGCTGTCATAGCTGTCGGAACCGTGATAAAAAACAATACTGCCCTCGCTGTCACCGTAACCGAACTGCTCGTCATCCATAGGTACGCGGAAATCTATATCTACCCTGAACGGCAGCTTTACAGATACGTTTGTATTAAGCGTCCGTGTGGAGATCCAACCGGTATATTCGGCTTCACCGCTGTCAAGTACTCGGTAATGAGGGGCGTTGATAGGCGTAATCTTATCAAGCGCGACCTCCCTTTCCCACAACAGCGGATTTTGACCGTTGATCTCGTCTTCCGTAATATCCGTAATCTCAACAGGTCTTGGATAAAGCGTCACGACCGGAATTCGTTTTTTTACCGGAACATATAAGGCGACAAGCTGCCTGCGTTCATCGGGAGATATGAGATTTTCTGTCATGGCGGCGTGGCGCAGACTGCCGTCCGCCGCGTAATCTATTTGATAAAACTTATTTTCATCAAAGCTTTTTATCAGAGAGCGAAAAGACTGATTCATATCGTCATCGAGATACAAATTTGCGGCGGCAAACAGACCTCCGCCAAAAATAAAATCTGTAAAGTCGCTGTCGTTTACAAAATCATCGTCAATTTTTGAGACCATAACGTCATTTTCATATTCCCGATACTCAAAGCTTTCGTGATAATCGGTTATTATACCGTTCATCTGAATATAACGCGAAAAAGCGTCGGTGTCAGAGTTTCGCGGATCAGCTTTAAGATATGAGGACAGCACACGCATTTTCGGCAGTTTTACAATGGAAATATCAAGAGGCCGCACAAGCCTTTCCGATACCTCGGAAAGCTGTTCCATACCGATACTTTCCCGCACGGTGAGCTGCTTGTCCATTTCCTCGTACAAAAGAGGAAGAGCGGAGATATGCTTGATGCCTTTTTCGATCATTTTATTCAAAAAGTCGTTAATAATGCGTTTAAGTTCAGACAGTGCCGTGGTCTCGCGGTCGATTTCACTGAGTTTATCCACAAAAACCTGTGTGATGTCCAACATTTCACGGCTATCATAAATTCGTACAATGTCTTTTATTGGTATCTGCATTTTGCGAAGCACCATAATCTGCCGCAATCGCTGTACATTCTGCTCATCATAATAACGATATTTTTCAAACTGCGGACGAATGCTCGTGATAAGTCCTGCTTCTTCGTAATAACGCAGTGTTCTTGACGATAGTCCGAGCTGATTGCTGAGATCGGTTATTTTGATCAAATCCATACTTGCCTCTCCCTTCTGTAAACAGTATACCACTTAATATTATAAAAGTCAAGGAACGATTTCCATGCGGTCGTCTGTCTTTATTCAGTCACCTATTATAATAAAAAAATCCAAAAATTGGTTAAAAATCATCATTCATTATATACGAGCCGCAAATATTCAACAAACAAATATTTGCGGTTTTACGTATAAAACGCCGGTGTTTTTAAGTGTGTTTGAATTTTAGTAAATATGTTAATTGCGCACAGCGCTCAAAATTTCCATGATCCCTCCTGCAACCGCACGGTCGTTGTCAAATACGATTTTAAACAGCCGTTTTAGCTCGTTCTGCACATCGGACTGCTGAATCAACTTGAACGACTCCTCCGTGGGGAGAAATTCTGTCTGCGGTCCAACATTCAGGCAAGCCCAGATTTTCCAGCCGATCCCGTGAGTTTCGTTGTTTCCATCTGCAACATAGCGCTCAAAAAACAGACCTTCCACTTTTTCAGCCACAGTTTTCAGCTCATTTGACTCCACCGAATCTTCCAATGACGAATTGACAAGCGAATACAGAAGATTGTCCTTTGACGCAAAGGCTTCTGACGCGTGCCACCTCGCTTCGATCGGGACACCGTTTATCCCCATAAGCTAGTACGACAGCATTACGGCATTTTCGGGCGTAACATTTGACAGATCGGACATAATTTCATTCTCCAACGCGTCGTGCGAGGGATCGCTCAGCACAGCGTATATCCGTTTTAATACGTTAAAATAAGCCTGCTTGCAAGCCACGCCATTTGCGCGGTCAACTTCGCCGGTGATAACAATGACATCCTCATATGTGCCGCTTGTCTCATCGCTCACCTCGCCGCCGTAATTCATTACAGTGATCCCGTCGTCCGTGTAGCCGCATACGATCTTCCAACATGAGACCCATGCCATTTCATCCAGATAGACACTGTTATTTGCCGCCATCGCAGGATATCCCGCGTCAATCGAATCTTTTATGGTCTCGCGGATCTCCGCAACAGTTTTGTTTTTGAAGCGAATGAACGAAAGTCCCGCAAAACCCATGATATCCGACATAAAATCGTCGTCCCAGCGCCAGCCTATCGGGGTATTGGGAATCGTGTGTGCGCCAACGCTGTCGTCTTCGGGATAATCAAAGCCGTTTTCCCAAACTTAAGGATACCGCCAAAGTTTTAATCAATCTTCCCGACAAATCGGTAGAATATCTCGATCTCCTGTGTTCTGCTGCTGTTCTCGTCGTTTACCGCTTGGTGAACAACGATCTTGTCGATCAGTTCGTTCAGCAGCGGCGCGGTGAGCTCCGTCAGCTCGGTGTACTTGCGAACAAGCGACAGCCACTTCTCCGCTCCGTCGGTGTCCTGTGCCGACTTGTCCAGCTTGGCTTGAAGTCCCTGCTTTTTACTTTCAAGCTGAGTCTGCTCCTCTTGGTACTTAGCCGAGAGCATTGCGAAGTTGCGTTCGGTTATGGCTTCCTTTGCTCTGTCCTCATACATCTTGGCGAACAAGTTATCCAACTCCAGAAGCCGCTTTTCGGTTCTCGCCAGCTCCTTTTTGGCACTCGCGTTCTCCTTTGCCCGCTGCTTGTCGCCGCTTTTCAGCAGCCGCTGCAGCAGCTCGCCGTCGTCCTTTTCGTGCGCTTGTGAAATCCAATATTGCAGCCTGCCGAGTACCACTGCGTATATCACATCGTACCGAATATAGTGGCTCGAGCATTTATCCTTGCCGTATTCACTGTAGGTCGTACACATATAATATCGTTTTTCCTTTGACCTAGCGGTTGCGTTATTGTGCATATACCTCAGTCCCCAACCACAGTCAGCGCATTTCAGAAGTCCTGCGAAAATCTGCGTTTCACCGTTTTTAACGGGCCGCTTTCGGCTGTCGATATGCGCATGAGCCTGCTCCCACAGCTCCATGGAAATAATCGGCTCGTGTGTGCCTTCCACGGTCAGCCATTCGTCCTTCGGCTTACGAACCTTCTTCTTATTCTTGAACGATATAGTGGTCTGCTTGTTGTGAACGCTGTTGCCGATGTAGACCTCGTTGGAGAGGATCGTTTTGATGTTTGCCGTTGTCCATTGGTGCTGTTTGCTTTCGGGCTGCCCCTCGAAGATGTGAGCGAACGTTCCGTATCTTTGGTAGTTCAGCCATGCGGGGGTCGGGATATGTTCTTCGTCCAGTGTGCGGCGGATTTTGGCGGCTCCCATACCATGCGCGGCGAGGTCAAATATCTTTTCAACGATCCACCGCGTATCCTCGTCGGGAATTATCTTCCCTTTGATTTCAGGGTGTTTTTTGTAGCCGATCGGCGCATACGCTCCATAATGCGCTCCGCCCAGAAAGCGTGTTTTCATTGCCGCCTTGACCTTTTTGCTCGTCTGCCGAGCGTGCATTTCGTTAAGAATGTTTAGGAACGGCGCGATTTCACTTTCGCCTTTCTCGCTGTCCACACCGTCGCTGACCGCGATATATCTCACACCCTTTGACGGGAAATAAATATCGGTGTACTGCCCCGTGAGGATGTAGTTTCTGCCGAGCCTTGACAGATCTTTCGTGATAACGCAGTTGATTTTTCCGTCCTCAATATCGTCGATCATACGCTGAAAGCTCGGTCTGTCGAAGTTCGTACCACTCCAGCCGTCGTCGACGTACTCGCCGATAATTCTGAGGTTTTGTTCCTTGCAGTACTGCGTTAGGATATCACGCTGCGTTCCTATGCTGCCGCTCTCGCCTTTCAGTTCATCGTCACGGCTGAGCCTTAGATAAAGTGCTGTGTTATATTGTTGTTTCATTTTTACCTCCAGTCTTTGAAACAACCCGCATTACAACACATTGCTTACATTCACATTATATCATAATGCGGGCGTGATGTCCAGCGGTTTTTTGAGAAAATTATCCCGCCGCTTGGGTGCGTTTCTCGTACCTGATTGCACTCTCCACAAGGTCAAGGGCGGTCACCTTTGTTTCGGCGAAGTGCTCCTTAATCTTGATTTTCGTCTTGCCGCTGATGTAATACAGCACGTTATCTATCACGGAAAATCCGTCTTTAGCTGGCAAATTTTTATCGATTTTTGCCTCGGCTCGTCTGCTGAAAAACAGCAGGCAGGACTTGAAAAATAATTTCATTCTGTTAAATTTGGTCATATATCATCCTCCATAAAGTCATAATCATCTACTGTGTACTCATCGACAATGGTATCGTCCATGCTGCCTTTTGCGGTTATTTTTTGCTCTGCAAATTCCCGATTATTTCTTGCGATCAAGTCATCAAGATTTATTTTTCCGCGCGTTCTGCGGACATTTCTGATCGCTTCCTTTCGATATTCCTCCATAACTTTCGGGGGAATATCCGTCAGCTCCGACAGGATCATGATGATCATTTCAACCTCGACAGCGTACCGAAACAGCCCCTTTGAGATTTTCGTAACGCCCGCTTCGCTGCCCTTGACAATCTCTCCGGCAAGCTCCTTTGCGATGATATTTTTCTGTCTGCCAAGCTCCAAGTCGGAGACATATTTCTGAATTGCCGCTGCAATAAATTCCGAACGTGACCTTGAATGTTCCGCTGCGTATTTGTCGCATAGCTGCAATGTTTCCTTGTCCAGACTGATACCGATTTTTTCTGCCATTGAACCTCTCTTTCCTGCGGTATGACCTTTTTGTGTCACCGCATTTCCCATTGTTGTCGCGTTTACGGTGTTTTTTCTTTCGAAGTGACACCTATGTTTCATACTTTTGCTTATCTTGACATCAAACTTCACCTCCCACAAATGGCTTTACAATGCGGTCGGCTTTGCCGTCCGCTGTGACCGCGACACCGTCGCTTTAACCTGCATCAGAATAATGCACTCCTATTTGCCCGAATTTGCCGTGAAATATCTGCGTCGTCCTCCTGCAATCTGCCTTGTATATCGTCTTGCACAAACTTGCGCAGAAACGGCTCAAATTTCGCTGCAATCGGGTTGGTCGAGCAGTTACCCTACCGGCGGCAAACTCCGTACAAACCGCCCGTCAATCAGCGGAAAACGCGGGGACGATGATTCCTTCCTTGGCAAGGCTTCTTTTCATCATTTCCGCTGCCATAGCTATGAGTGCATCGCCTTGCATTTGCTCAACAGGGACAGCATGGACGGCATTTTCTTCACTTGAGGAATCAACGCTGCCAACCTCAATCAAGCTGTCATCAGTGCTCGTGAATTTTTCAGGGTCGGCAGGGACAGCATTTTCCGTACACAAAATTTTACCGCCACTGCTGTCCCTGTCTGCAGCATAGCTGATAAAAATTTTGCGAATGCCGTTGCTTTTTGTTTTTCCGTAATCAATTCCGAAAGCGCGGATTTCATCATCGTGCTGGAGCAGATCGCGGTATAGCCAATTGCAGTTAAACTCCTGTTCGGAAAATTTTTCTTTCAGCATGGAACAGATTTCAGAAGCGGTTCCGCTCACAGAATTTTTCTCCAGCATAAAATCGTGGATAGTGAAAGAGAAAATATCCGGCTCACTTTTGGGTGCGTCATCAAGCAGTATCCACTTGGACTTTTCTCTTTTCAGATTCAACTCCAGAGACGGAGCGCCCCTGCCGCTGATGTGGAGCTTTGCGTTTTCTCCGTTGCGAGTGAACACAAGCAGTCCGTCCGCACAGCCTGCAATTCCGTTCGTTCCCGAAATCAGATTGTTGGGATTAGAGTCATGCGCCTTACGGTTGTGATGAACAAGAACGATAGCGATTCCAAGTTGATCGGCGATACTTTTCAGAATTGAAAGTTCTTGATAATCCGCGCCGTACTTTGTATCAATGTTGTTTCTGATTTTCTGGAGAGTATCGATAACCACCATCTTCAAATCGGGAAACATTTTCTTGCAATCCCGCAGATCTTCTTCCAATCCGCTGCCGATTGAATTTGCAAGCAAAGTGAAGAACAAATTTTCACTTGGTTCATCGGTCAACTCATACATTCGCGACTGCAAGCTGATAAACGTATCCTCCAGTGCCATACACACGACTTGTCCTCGCTCGGTTTTCCTGCCGAAAAAATCTTCGCCCTTTGCAACCGCAAGACACATATCCAACATCATCCACGACTTACCGATCTTCGGATCGCCGGACAGGATGTGGATGCCGGGATAAATCATCCCGTCAACTATGAACCGCTGCTTTTTCATCGGTGTATTCATAATTTCCACACTGCTGATGAAATTTATTTTCTTCCTCTCTGTCATAAACTTCCTCCTGTCAAATAAATTTTCCGAAAACAAAATCCCGCCGAATAACGACGGGATTGCCCTCTATAACCTTACCGACACGAGAAAAACATTTTATTCACTAGCTGATAAGAATTTTTTAAATTTTGTTACTTTTCGCGAAATTGTACTTTGAGAAACACCAATTTTTTGTGCAATTTCACGTTGGCTATATCCTGCGGACAGCAAATCTATAATCTCCTTCTCTTGCTCCGAAGCGCTTTCACGAAGTTTTTCAATCAGGATGTGAACATCTACTGTTAATTCAATGTCAATATCTTCCGCTGCATCGTTTCCCTCCTCAACATATTCGTCAAGTGAACCAACCTTGATCGGGGAACGGGAATGATAGTATTTTTTATAGTGATCCATTCTTGGATAGTTCAGTGCTTTGTTTGGATTAAAGTCCTCGTCGCACGACATTTTTTTAGCTGTTTCGGCAAGACTTCCGATATCCAGCGTCTGCATTAGAGCATTGACAGTGTTATGCAATGCCTCATCCGCAATTTCTTCACTAAATAACAGATCATCGTCAACCACATCAACAATAAGCTCTGGAAAAATAATTTCCTCCATGATGTTGCCAAGCACTTTTTCGTCGTTACTGATTTTGATAACCTGATCTGCAATGATACGCTGCATTCTGTCTCTGATCAGTTCGGGCGGGAAAGCCTTAGAGTAGCAGTCCTGCGGGTGATTCAGCCCAAGCGTCTTTGAGATTTCCTTCCACTCGGCATTTATGTGTTTAAGAACCACATTATACAGTTCCAACTCATCTTCTGTATATTCCGACGGATCTTTCACTGGCATTGTCGAAAAATCGTGCTCGTGAAAAAATTCACGAAGACGTTCTAAGGTTATAGGCTCCTCGCTGTTAAGTAAATCTTTCATTTTGATCCTTTCTTTTTCGGCATTATTATCCATAAAATTGTATATGAAAAATAACACCGCCAAAGGTAGAATAGTAAATTTTATTTCTTTTTTAAAGCGTTCTGTAAACCTCTAAAGCTGTCAAGCGCATCTTGCAAATTATCAATAATATCCTCTGCAAGCTCATCGGGTGAAAGCAAGTGGTCCAAATCAGCCAGAGATTTATCCTTGATCCAGAAAATATCAAGGCTGGTTTTGTCGCGTGAGAGAATTTCCTCTACGTTAAATTTGCGCCAACGCCCATCTGGTCTCTTTTCCGACCATGTTTCTTTGCGTTGATATCTATTTTGAGGATTAAAGCACTTTATAAAATCTTCCAGATCGCTATAAGACATTGGGTGTTGCTTTAATGTGAAATGAATGTTTGTGCGAAAATCATAAATCCATACTTCCTTCGTCTGCGTTTTTGCACTTGCGGGACGCTTATCAAAGAAAATCACATTTGCCTTAACTCCGGGCTTATAAAAAATTCCCGCCGGCAGTCTTAGTATTGTGTGCAAATCAGTTGTTTGCAGAAGCTTTTTGCGGACAGTTTCGCCCGCGCCACCCTCAAACAGAACATTATCGGGAACGACAACCGCTGCTTTGCCCGTTGATTTCAATATCGTATTGATGTGTTGCACGAAATTGAGCTGCTTGTTTGAGCTTTTTGTCCAGAAATCCTGTCGATTATAGACAAGGTCTTCTTCCTCTTGCTCATTGTCCTTGTTGGTAAATGTAATTGAGGATTTCTTTCCGAACGGCGGATTTGTCATAACATAATCTACGCGATAGCCCGGATCTGTCAGAAGTGCGTCACCGAGGGTAACGGGAACATTGCCGTAAATATCTCCTATGTTATGCAGATATAAATTCATCAGTGCGGTTTTGAATGTATCGGGAACAATCTCGTTTCCGTAAAAGGTTTCGTTTTTCAGAAATTCGTTTTGTTTGCGCTCAAGCTTGTAATTATTTGGATCGGAGAGAAATTCCTGTGACGCAAGGAAAAATCCGCCGCTGCCGCAGCAAGGATCGGCAATGGTTTTCATGGGTTCGGGGCGAACGCAAGCGACCATAGCTTTAATCAGCGGACGCGGAGTAAAGTACTGCCCTGCTCCGCTTTTAATGTCCTCGGCGTTCTTCTGGAGCAGTCCCTCGTAGATTTCGCCCTTAACATCGGAAGACATAGATGTCCATTTTTCCTTGTCTATCATCTGCACTATGCGATAAAGAATGGCGGCACTGTTGATCTTATTGACTGCGCCTTTAAAAATTTTACCGAGAATGCCTTTCTGTTCACCGAGCTTTTCGAGAATTTGCTTGTATTTATCTTCCAGTTCCGCGCCCTTGAGCTTATTCATATCAGACCACGAATAGCCCTTGGGGATACCTATTTCCCGATTGTGCGGCGGTCTGGAATACTCGTCCGACATTTTCAGAAAAATCAGATATGTAAGCTGCTCCAGATAGTCGCCGTATGATACGCCGTCATCGCGGAGAGGGTTGCACATTCCCCAAACTTTGGAGATTATTGTTAATGTGACCTCATTTGACATTTATTCATCCTCCGGTTCACAAATATTGCCTTCTACAGAAAATTGCGTAAATTGTTTATTAATGATAGTTGCTGTTCGCTTATAACATTCCTCTGTACCCCACACCTGACCAGTTTTTGTTGTTAAATAATTGAATTTCCATTCTGATATTGTATGTTCATACAGAAACTGTATTTTAGCAATTGAATCATTGACTAGTGTAGTAACATGATTGATTTTATCAATAACATTAGCGATTTTATCTTCTTGAGTTGCCATTAAAACGTCATCTGGATTTACGGTCTTTATTATTAATTCTATAACATAGCTATCATCTGCAATTTCCCTAAACACATAGGTAATTGGGCGATTTTTAGGTATTGCATGTTGAGCTATTTTCTTAATTACTTTTTTTAGATAGTCATATCCTTTAACAATGTCTACAGCAAGTGCATCCGCTATTTTTTCGACAGCTTTTTTCCCAGCTAAAGTTAGTAATGTCCCTGTTAAGAGTTCAACAAATACCTCTGGATCAGGAACAAGTGATTTTCTCATTATAACGCCAAAATCTATTTTACACTCATCTTGAATAAACTTGGAAATATCATTAAAACTTTGCTCTTTAAAATTAACGGGATCAATTGAAATCTTGGGGTGATCAAGGATACAATGTTCTGTATCTGCAAAGGGTCTATGATCCAATTTGCTCTCGCCCCAATATAGTATTTCTCCGTTAGGATTTTCGACTCGAACGCAATCGTCAAAGAAAATATCCTGTTTAATATGCAAAGCATACTCTCCATTTTCCATTGGCTTTACTTCTCCGTAATAAGCTTTTCCAATAGGGAATATTGAAAGATCATGCTCTAATCCAACTCCAGGAGCATATAATCCATTATTCATCTCTTGCGCAGCGTTGTCTAGCGCCTTTTTTTCGATTCTACAATTATGTCTATCTACTTCTGTTGTTGCCGCAATACCATTAAAAATCATAAAAATTCCTCCCAAATTATATGCATAATAAAATACCCTTATTACATTGTGCCTCATCATAATAAGGGTGTTCTGCAACTAAACTACAGCTTAATTTGTTACTAATTACAATAACATTTCTGCCTTACTTATACAAGGCAATGATTTCAATATCATAAACCGTTTTATTTTCGATAGCTGCAACTGCAGTGGAATTGAACTCATACCCGTTGTCACGACAAATTTGTTGAACAGCTTTAATAACATTGTCCTTATAGTTTTTGTCTTGTATTTTCGAAAAAATAGTATTCCGCATCAAAGATGTTCCCTCAGGATAAATCTTTTTAATTTGACATAGACACCTATACTTTGAATTAATCAAATCTGGCTTTATAGATTGATATATAAATTCATCAAAAATGTTTCCAACAATTGCGTAGTCGTCTGCCTCAAATAACACCTCTTCTCCATTGAACATTGTTCTTATTGTTTTTGAAACATTTTTAAATTGCCCAACTGCTGTTTTTATTTCGCGAGTGTTAAATGCTTTCAAGTCACCGTAAAGTTTAAGGATTTCTTCTATTTCATCCATAAGCATTTTTATCGAATTTATTTGAAAAGTTATAGAATCAAGCTCGACAAAATCTCCGTCCTCAGTTTTCTCCAAAGAACGAAGATAATTTTTTTCTCTCATCTCATCCAATACAATTCTTAAAGTCGATGTTATAGTTTGAATTTTCTTTTCAGTTGATTGATTATTTTCTGTATTGGTTTTAGTTTTTTCATCAGATGCAATTCCGCCAAAATTAAACAGCTTAAAACTTGCTCCAATCGACACCTCACCTTTATCAGTTTTTTGCTTTTCAGAAGCAATAGACGAGGTAATTTCTTCGTATTCCGAATAGCCTTTATTTAAAATAGCATAAATGTCCAAAAGTCTTCCTTTGTTTACATAGTACGGAAAAAATAAATCTTTCATTATGATAAACCTCCTTCAAATGCTTTTTTCAAAATGCTCTGCCGCATAGCTTCCGCTTGAGAAAGAACGGTGTCAACTTCTTTCTCAATGCTTTCGCAGATTGTCATTCTTAAATTAATTTCTGAAATGACATTCTTTTGCTCTTCTATTGAACAATATGGAACAATTAGATTTTCTAAAGTGTCCAGATTTATATTCTTTTGAGCCGTCGCAGGTGCAAATGCCCATAAACGTCGTTTTTGTGATTCGATAAAATATCTTACATATTCAGGTATAATATGTTCGCAAGGTGTAAAACCCACAATGCTATCGGGAAAGCAAGCATCAATGCCTAAAAATGCTGTTTCGGCAATATTGGCAGCAATAGTGATACACAAAGTTCCTTTTTTCCATTGTTTACTTTGATTCAAACCGAAATCACCATACATTTTTGAATATTTGGTTATAAACTTAGTGGCAGCTTTAACCTCGCCTGTTTGAATAAAAGGATATTTGCCATTTTCAAATAATTTAGGATCGTTTCTTGGGCGATGTTTGGATTTTCCACGTTCCAAATCTCCTAAATTAGCAAGAGGAATATACCTCCATTCTGGCGGAATTTGTGGTAATTCTTTTGTTTTATCATCATCTAACCAACTTAAATTCACGATGATTTTTTTGTTCTGTGTTAAGTTCCCGGAAAACGCCTCTTTCAGCACCGCCTGTCTATAAACCGCCAACTGCTTTTTAGTTGTTTGCAGCGTTTCCACAGCTTTGTCAAGCTCGGAGAAAAGTTCTTCTATGCGAGTGACTATACGGTCTTGTTCGGGTAATGATGGAACAGTTATTATAGACAATTTCAGAATTTCAGCATTAAGGTGCGGAGTTCCCGTGCCTTTCTTTTGTGTATTAAGCAAGGTGTATTTACTCTGAATAAAGTATCGGAGATATTCTGTTGTCAATCCATCAGCATATATTTTTGCTAATGTCGAGCCAACCACACCTTTGATTGCTCGTCCGGTCAAACCCGACCGCGAACCGTCACATACTATCAGTAAATCGCCATCATCACACAACAAGCTTTTTTCCGTTGAAGCATAGTTATCAATAATGCCTTTTTCAAACGCTTTTATATCCACATAAGGCAGATAGCCGTCCAACGCTTCGGTTGACTGCGACTGCGGTTTTTTGCCTTTTTGAATGTGAAGTATTTCGCCTAATTGCATACTCATTAAGGAACCTCTCTTAGTTCAACTTTAACGGGTTTCATGGTAGTTTGTAATCCATATCTATTATATAACGGAGCTAACAGTATTTCATCAAAATTATGGAGCAAATCACTGTTAGCTGTTTCATTTACTTCAAATTCATATGTAAAAGTTGTTAACTTGTTTTCGAATTTGGTTTGTATTTCAGCGGTATATTTGCCGATTTTCCAGTAAAAGAAACCCATTGCCTCATTTTTTAAGGATATATACTCATTTGTGGCAACATATTTCTCTTTTGCCTCGTCAAGGGTTGTAGATGTTTGAAACAGTTCTTCGACAGTTTTAGCCAAATTTACATGTAATGGGTTAAGTGTCCGATTTGCCGAGCCATCCACATCAGCATACTCGACAAATGCACAAACGACACTGTCATTTTCTATGCGAAAAGGATGTGCTGTTTCAAATGTTGATGAGTAATTCCCTAATAGCTGTTGGTTCACCGGTGATACAAACGTTGACCACTGTAAATTTATTTTTTGATTATCAGTGCTTCTTGTAATTTGTAATGTCACTTTTTTAATAAATGTAGAATTTCTTTGCGCTTCATATACACCATCTATTTCTATATATGAACCGCTTAAATTAAAATGCAATAATGCTTGTCCATTTATATAATGTTTTAATTTCGTAGATTTAAAAAACTTGTTATATAAATGGGTTATTATGGGTATTGCTATTGCTATAATTGATAAAACCGTTGAAATAATTTCGTATATTGTCATCTTTGTACTCCTTTACGCTATCAACACAATATTCATTTCCCGAAGCAGTTCCTCGTACTGCTCTCCGAAAACCTCATAAAATCTCCCCAGACCACCTTTATGATCAAACGGGTTCAAATCCAGATCCTCCGACTCAATGCTGAGCGAGGTTATAATATGCTCCTTGACAAGGCGCAGCCACTCCATTTGCTCATCGGTAAAATGCTCCGCACCCGCGTTTTTGTCGAGCGTCCACTTCATAAAGTTGTAATTGACCTTATCCGCAAACGGCGACAAATTATCCTCATATCCCATTTCAAACCGAATAATGGAAATCAGGTCGGTAAGCTGCGCCACAGTGCCGCGCTTGACTTTCGCAGGCTGCTTTAAGGCATAGCACTCCCACAGCCGCTCAATGGTAACTCCCTTAGCACGGAGCTTTTCGTACAGCGCCTTAAGCTGCTCTATCGCCATAGGACGGTCGGAGTATTTCTGATTGTATATGATCCGAAGTGCAATAATCTCGTTCTTGTTTTCCTCAATAAATTCACGGAACGAGGTTATTATCTTGTCGGCAGTTTCCTCACGCTTTGTATCGAAATCCGCAAAAAGCACCGTGTCAAGATTTACATTGTCGATAATCTGATCGTGACATCGCCGCATATTCTCAATAAAATCCCGCGTTTCGGGCTTGTAGAACGGAGCAACAGCTTCCTTGATGAGCGCCGTTTTCGCTTGTTCAAGCTGTTCCTCGGTAGGCTCGTTTTCTCCGGTATCAGACTTTGTTTTTTCAAGAATTACGTCCTCGTCAAATGCATTCAACAGACACTCGGCAACTTTACCCGCGCTCGTTCCAACGTTTTTCTCGAATTGCTTTTTCTCGGCGGTGGTCATCCTGCTGTTCAAGCGGATTATGCGGTTAGCAAGAGAAGTCAGCGTATCCTCATCTTTTGCGCCGAGTGCGACGTTCATCATCAGTTCTTTCATTGACACAAGCGGTTTGCGTTCAAGCGTGCGGGTATCGGTCTTTTTGGATTTTGTAACTCCCACCGCATCTACAATAACAAAATGATCCTTGTTGTTGGCAGCCGAAGGGGAGACCTTGCGCAAGTCCTCCTTGTCAAGCGTTCGTGTGCCTCTGCCCTTCATTTGCTCAAAGTAATTCTTGCTGCGTACATCGCGCATAAATATCAGGCACTCAATCGGCTTTACATCAACTCCCGTTGCTATCATATCAACGGTAACGGCAATTCGCGGATAATAGTCGTTACGGAACGAACTCAGCACACCGTCGGGATTCTTTGCGGAATATGTAATCTTCTGACAAAACTCATTTCCATCGCCAAATTCCTCGCGAACGATCTGAATGATGTCATCCGCGTGACTGTCGGTTTTGGCAAAGATCAGCGTTTTAGGCACTTCCTTTCTATTAGGAAACAAGTCGGTATACAGCTTGTCCTTGAATGTGCGTATTACTGTTCTAATTTGGCTTGGATTAACTATATCGCGGTCAAGCTGTGTCGGAACATAATTCACATCCTCGTCAAGCTGTTCCCAACGCTTTGTGCGGGAAAGCCTGTCGCGGCGTTCTACCATCTGACGCATAATATTTGCGCCGTTCTTTGTGACGTCGGTTTCAATAATGTAAATATCCTCGCCAACGTTTACTCCATCAATGATTGCCTGTTCTCTCGGATATTCACTTACTATATTTTCATTGAAATAAGCGAATGTACGCTTGTCGGGAGTTGCTGTAAGCCCCACAACAAACGCGTCAAAATATGACAGCACCTGACTCCACACATTATAAATAGAGCGGTGACACTCGTCAACTATAATGCAGTCAAAAAATTCCGGGGGATAACTTTCATTGTAAACCACCTCTTTTGTCTGTTTATCATCAGAAGATAATGGTGTTTCTTCCTCGGATTCATTCAGATCCTCACCCTTTAGAATGGAATACATACGCTGAATCGTGCTGATACACACATGAACGTCCTGAGGAATATACGAGCTTTTCAGCCTACATACGTTATATAATTGAGAAAAAGAGCGATTATCGTCATTGGGGGTATAGGCGAGAAATTCACGCTCCGCCTGTTCGCCAAGACTTTTTGTATCAACAAGGAACAACACTCGATTCATCTTGCCGTGTTTTAGCAGACGATATACGCATGTGATTGCGGTATAGGTTTTTCCCGCACCGGTTGCCATTTGCACCAGCGCTCTCGGACGGTTGTTCGCAAAAGATGTATCGAGATTGTTTATAGCGTTGATCTGACACTTGCGGAAGCCTGTTTCATCAAGCGCAGGGAGGTTCTTCATATTATTGCGAATGGTGTCATCTTGTTCAGCCAAAGCTTTTATCGTTTCGGGGCGATGAAATGAAAACACCTCTCTTGAACGGTATTTAATGTCATTGTAATCGGTAAAGCGAGTAATTTTATCAGTCGCTTCATAAGCAAAACGGATTTTATAACTGTTCTTGATCCACTTGAATGTACTGTTAGCATAACGCGAGGTCTGTCCCTCAACAACGGTCAAATTCTGCCCTTCTTCGCTTCTCTTTGCCTCGATTACACCAACAGGCGTACCGTCAACAAACAAAGCATAGTCAACCTCGCCTGTGCTTGTCGGAAATTCACGGACAGCAACACCCAAAGCAACGTTTATATTCAATTCGTTCATATTCTGAATTACCCAACCGGATTTTGTGAGCTTTTCATCTATAACCTTACGGGCTTCTTCTTCGGGCGTCATTGCCAATCCTCCTCTGCAACATTTCATTAAAAAGCATAAAATATCAATTTAATTATACAGCATTTTTCACAAAAAAGCAATAGCTTTTTGACACTTTTTGAGAAAAAACTACATTATGTTGAAGCACAAGCACGATCCGCTTGTGCAAAACCATAAATTTGTCCGAGTACTTTTGTTTACTTTGACGATAAATATCACACGCACTCTATTTTGCTTGAATCAAGAGGCTTTTTGATATCAGAAATATGTTAGAAAATCAAAAACCCAACGGAAAAGTGTGCTATAATACAAACAGAAAGGAGTGGTGAATATGCCACAGATGAATGGCAAATACTTATTTGATACCATAATGGAATGCATTGACAGCAATATCGGAGAGGGGGAAATAACGGACAGCCGTAAATCGGCATTTCGAGCAATCGCAAAGGTGACTACTTACAGTATCAAAGATATCAAGACTTTCTTTTCGCTTACTACAGGCAATTCGCTTGAATGGTACTACCGCCAAAGACGCTTGTACCATGCTTTTGGACATATGATAAAGCACCGTCAAAAAGACTTAGGTATAATAGCGAATACCTACGGTTATGCCGATAATGCGTCTTTTAATCATGCCTTTAAACAAGCTTTTTCTGTGAGTCCAACACAGGCAAGAAAAAATCCAGAACTTGTTAAGGATAATAGGCTGATTTACGGCGATTTTCAACAAGCAGAATCAACAAAACAGACAGTTGATGACATAAGCCCTAAGGAGATAATGCATATGATCGACCTGCATGATTACGAGGAACATGGATTAGAAGAATACGGCTTCAGTCCAACGCTTTGTCGCGAGATAGCAGCACTTGCCGACAAGCTGGGAATTCCAGTTTATAGGTTTATGGACAGTTGTTTCGATTTGGCAGTAGATGTTCAATCCGATCCCGATTACCTCCCCCCTGAAGTCGAAACAGCTATTGATTTGGGAATCAGCTCATCAAGCGAACTTGAACAAATATGCCAATACTATGACTGCGAATATTTCGAGCTGGACAGTTTTATGGTGGACTATTTTCATCAAAACGCCGGAAAACTTGATGATAAATAATTCTACTGCGATTCTATTCATTCATAGGATTACATAGTAACAAAGTGGCGCACCTCATTAAGATGCGCCGCTTTGCTGTATTTCAAAATATCTTCGTTAATGGTAACTACCATTTTTGTTACGGTCGTTTTGTTATTAAGCAATGCAGTTATAATGCGGGTCTGGCTTGGTCTCCTTAAATATGTTAAACTCCAAATGCCAATCCCGACGCAGTGAGCAGGCAATGATAGACGCTTGACTGTGTCTTGCCAAGCGATTGCCCGTTGCAGTCGCCGCATTTTTTGCAGTAGCAGCCTTTGGTCGTACACCAGTATGGGGTATCGTCGGTGTATTTTTTTGCAGCGCATACCGCACTTGACAAAGCCGCGATGAAACCGTTGGATTCTGCGTCGTGTGGGAATGGGTGGACGGTAAGTTGTTTTTTCATGTTGAACTCCTTTGAAAAATAAATTTAATTAAGATGTTCTCCGCGTGACCGGTACATCTCTATAAACAGTATATCACTTGACGTTACGTCAAAGTCAAGTGCTTGGTTATATAATTTTATATTATTATTGATATTGGATCTCTTTATGTATTTGCACGACAGTCAAAAACATAAGCAAAATCTGCTCTACATGATACTCCCGATTGAGCAGGCAAAACAGTTTTATTACAAGCGTCATCTTGAAAATCTTGACCAAACTATGGCGTAGGATAAACGGAGAAAACAGATAGAAAAACTTAATCTAAATCCCAATAAGCAAGCCGTTTGACTGGCTGAAGGGACAAATATGGCAGATATTATTTGAAAGCAGGACAAAGCGAGGGGGGCGTTAATCCGCCCCCCTCTCGGATCACATCGGACGGCAGAGCCGACCGCATTGTAGAGCTATTTGTTGCACTTGAAGTTTGATATCAAGAAATGCAAAAGTATGAAACATAGGTGTCACTTTGAAAGAAAAAGTCCAATAAATGCTACAGTAAAGGAAAATGCGCTGACACAAAAAGTTCATACCGAAAACCAAGATAAAAAACCGCTGGACTTTTCGGATTGTTTGTGGTATGATGTGTAGTCGCAAAGGAGGTGCTGTCTATAGCAAAACGCAGACTGTCGAGCGACAGAATGGTTCGCAGGCGCGATGACAGAAGATGGGAAGGTAGAATCGTAGTTGGTCATAAGGATAATGGAAATCCCATAAGTCGAAATTCCGAGGGATAAAGAATGGATAAGGATAGATACCACACCACCTGTACGAGGCAGATATAACCTTAAAAACGCTTATGGGAAACAATAGGAACATAATATATACGCCAAGACAAGAGAGGAATGTGAAGAAAAACTTGCGGTGATGATAGCACAGGTCAAGGCTGACATTAAAGCGGAGAAAAAACGGTTGAAAGCTATGAAAGAATTATCGGCAAATATGCTCAAAAATTGAGTTACATTAAACAAAGAATAAGGAAAAAAATGCCTCTTAAGATCACTGTTTCAAGAGGATTTTCGTGTAAGTGGTCAAATATGTGGTCATCGGGTGTTTTTCGGTTATTTCCGTGTGTTCCGAGGCTGCCTATGGTCGGGTATGTGGTCAAACGATTGAGATGTGGATAACAGGATATGTTGTCCGGATGCGATATACTGTAGTTATTATAACATAAACAGGGCTGGAAAACAAGTCAAAATTTGAACCGCATAAGACAAAAAAAGTGAAGCACATTTTTTAAATTTAGGTGGTTCAATTGATAAAATTTGCTCATGCACAATAATATATTCACATGAATTTCATAAACATTTCACAAAGACTTCAGAAAAAGTGCTTGAAAAAACTATTATGATTAGGTATAATACAAATTAGAATAGTTTGATAGGTGATAATAGATATGGCACGGGCTGATATTGATAAGACCATCATTATAAAAAAGGCTGCCGAAATGGCAAATGAAATAGGATTGGAAAAGGTTACCTTAAAGCTTCTTGCAAATCAATTAAACATTAAATCTCCTTCCCTTTATAATCACATTAAGGGGTTAGACGATTTGCGGAAAGAAGTTATGATTTATGGTTGGAAACAACTGGAGGAAAGAGTTATCGAAGCAGCGGTTTGCGTTACGGGATATGATGCTTTAGAGGCAATGGGGCGCACGTTTTATAAGTACGCGACAGAGAATCCCGGCATTTTTAACGCAATGCTCTGGTATAATAAGTTTCAGAGTGATGAGACGCAGGACGCTACAAAAAGATTTTTTTCTGTTATTTATAAGATTTTTTCTACATTAAATATTTCACAGAAGAATTGTGATCATTTAATCCGAACATACAGAGCTTTTTTAGAAGGCTATGTTTTATTGGTTAATAATAAGGCATTTGGACATCCACTGTCAATTGAGGATAGCTTTGAAATTTCACTTCAAGTATTGAAAGCCGGAACAAAAACCCTTGAACGTAAAGAGGATGACAATTAAAGCGGAAACGTTTTATCAAGGGATGAGTTAATACCTCATAAAAGTTGGATTTGAAGAGGCCTTTAATTTTACCGATTCATTTAAAGGGGTGATGCTTTGGGAGATACGAAAATCAACTATGATGAGAAGTTTGGATTGAATAACTTTAGATGCGAAGTCTGTGCGGCATTGGGAGATGAATTCTGGGAAACATTGACAGATGGGTTGATTTTGCCGGATATAGAAACAGAAAGCAAATGTCAGTGCCGTAATATGTACGCTTTTATGAGTCGTTTTGAGGAGATGGCGGATAAGGAAACTATAAGATCTATCCTATGCAAAGTACGGCATGGTTTGCATCCGTCTCAATCGTCTTGGGCGCGTGAAGAGTTTCTGCAAATCGGAGATTTGGATGCGTTTTTAAAAAAACATCATGATGCGGAATTAAAGAATTTCATCAAACTGAATAAGGAAAATAAAGATTTCTACGGGCAGGAAATCACCAATGAAGTTCTGGAGTTTATCAGAAAAAATCCTGCGATGCTGGCCCCTGTGCGAAAAGGCAACAAGCTGATTTGTATTGCATTCCCATGCAATATGAAGGAATATTTGAATGCAAAAGACAGCACGACGAAACGCTATCATGCATGTCACTGTTCATTTGCCAAAGAGTCCATTTTATCGGAAAAAACGGTGTCGGCAGCTTTGTGCTATTGCAGCTTGGGTCATGTGATGAACTTTTCGGAGGCTTTCTTAGATCGGGAACTTGAAGGAAGAGTTGTACATTCGGTTCTTATGGGGGATATGACCTGCGAGTATGAGATCACAATTCCTGATGACATCATTAAACAATACATAACGTCCAAAGAATAGGACGATATCCCATACCGCCTCAAGCCGTCTGTGCAGTATGGGAAAATTGAACAATTAGCTTGCTGTGATCGCTCGGCTGTTCATTTTTTACTTTCTTTGTAGCTGAGCGTAAGAGCTTGTATTCATTGGATTTGTACGTGAATTTTCGAGCATATTTTGTCGTTGACAAGGCAAAATTCGCAGGCTTGCCGGCGCAAATTAAGAAATTTTACAATATCCTATGAATGCATGGTCTGAATATTATGAAAGGATGATATGGTCTTTACTATATCAAAAGGTACAAAATATGACAAACAAAGAAATTATCCAACACATTGATGATGGTGCAAATTATTACGTCGGCTTATTCGGAGAAGCTGTACACATGGAAAAGGTCGACAAAGAATTTTATTCTTATATAAAACCGAAATCAGGAGAACAAGGTATATCTTTTATTTATAATGTTCATATTAACAATTTGCCTGCGGAACAAATGAAAACGGTCGTTGATGAA
>ERZ778512.706-NODE-706-length-26106-cov-4.581513_pt1 | contig 26106 bp, 14 predicted proteins | sample MGYA00510346_ERZ778512 | MGnify/ENA primary metagenome ERZ778512 (study PRJEB29527, sample SAMN07138962) | mouse gut metagenome | material: feces | host: mouse | place: China:Nanjing | collected 2016-01-25 ...
TCCCGTGGAGGAGCCGACAAAACCGAAAGGAGAAAAACGGTATGAATCCTAATCTCGCAGCTCTCGCGGGTCAGGCCGGCCAGGTGCGCGGCATGTCCCCCATGCCTCCCATGAACCTCCAGGGTACCGGTGGCTACGGTACCGCTCCCTACGCCGGCGACGGCATCTCCAGTACCGGCAGTGACCAGACCAACGTCAAGGCTACCGCCCGCGCCCGCGGGTATGTGTTCGGGTACGTCGTGAAGAACGCGCCCGTCATCAACTCCAAGCTGCGTCCCATCCGCGACAAGGAGAAGGGCGTCACCGGCCATCAGATTGATTTCGTGCAGACCAAGCCCAGCGGCCTGGTGAGCGTGCTCATCGCCGTGCCCACCCGCTGCATCTCCCACAACGGCAACATCACCACCGTGGAGAACATCGACCAGGGCAACGTGGACTTCAGCACCATCGACCCCAAGGAGATGACCTATATGGCCCTGGACGAGGGCGGCGCCATCGGCATGATCCAGGCCCTGGGCAGCCGGCTCCCCGAGTACCGGCCCAACGTGGTTCCCGGCTTTGACAGCCAGTGGTCCGTCGAGGAGATTCAGGCCAGCGGCGATGTTTCCTTCGTGGAGCCCCGGATTGGCAAGAGCGCCAGCAAGCGGGCCATCAACGGCTACGTTATCCATCTGAAGAGCACCCGCGGTATGCTGTTCGCGCAGGGCAACATCATGTGCCTACGCGCCCTGGAGCACCTGAAGGCCCCCAAGGTCATCGGCCAGCAGGTCACCGGCAACGGCACCAAGTCCGCCCAGGACGAGTATCTGATGAACGAGTCTGCCTTCGGCATGTGGCGTTTCCGTAATGTGCGGGAGAACGGCCGCGACACCGGCAAGACCACCCTGCAGGTCGCCCTGGCCGAGTGCCCCACCCAGATTTGGGAGACCAGCTACACCAACGTGAAGCCCAACATGGCCAAGGACACCCCCGTCATTGAGAAGGTCGACGACGGCATCGGCTCCTGCTTCTTCGCCCAGGCTACGGCGCCCGGCCAGAACGAGAAGGGTGAGGCCCGCGGTTTCTGCCCCGGCTACTACTATCCGTGGTGGCAGCTGCCCAAGGAGAAGTCTCCCGTTCAGCTGGACATGTTGGCCTTCCGCCAGGTAACCGAGACCAAGGACGGCAAGGGCCGCCGCGCCGCCACCAGCCCCGTGCTGTGGAAGGACAATGAGAACCATCCGATGTTCGCCCCCTACGCCCGCTTTGCGGACGCTGTGGTCTCCATGGGCTTCCTGTCCCGCAAGGACCTGCAGAATATGGGCAGCCGCACTTCCCGCAAGGGTGCCGGCGGCAAGAAGAAGGACCCCAACGCCGAGCGTGCTCTGCGGGCGTACCTGCAGTCCAACGAGGTCGTCGATGCCATCGAGCGCGTCCGCAAGATGAACGCGGACAAGAACGCCCGCGCCGCCATCTGATTCGGCGCCAGCTAAGTTCCTTTGGGAACTTGGTGGCGTGATTACTGTCGGATACAAGCTCTGTAAATTTAGAGTTCACGTATAACCGTGTCCTTTTTACACTGAGAGCTGTGTGGTGCTGTGCGGCTTGCCAACGCATAGCGAGGACTAAATATCATGCTGTCTGTTCCCTTTATGCACGCCGCCGGAGTGAAGATACTCCGGCGGCGTAGCCTTTCCCCTTGAAAAGTTTGTACATTTTTGGCAACATAGACAAAATAGATGAAGAGGAGAGTGTGAGAAATGTTGGAGATAACTGGTCTCGATGAAGTGCGAGGTAACAATGTTGTGGTCTACTCCATCAAGAAGCTGCTGGAAAAGAAAACCTATCCGGCGTTTTCTCTGATGGCTGGTCATATGGGAGTCGGCAAATCTACGGTTGCGCGGTTGGTTGCCGAGCAGTTAAATGAATCCGACATGCCCGTGGTGACCTTTAACTTCGGCCTCGAGACTAACATGAAGGACATTGAGGAGACTGTATTCAAGATGAACCCCGCTGAGAGAAGAGCGTTCATCTTTGAGGAGATGCATGGACTGGACAAGGGGCAGCAAACAGCCCTTTTAACTATGCTAGACACCCAGCCACAGAATGTAGTTATCATCGGTACGACTACCGAGAAGTTCAAGATTCTCAACACAATCCGCAGTCGTGCACAGGTGTGGGAGTTCAAATTGCTTGGTCAGCGTCAGTTATCCCAGCTGTTGGATGATTACCTCGAAATGAAGGGTTCTCGGGGCATGTCTGCGATAGCAAAGGAAGCTCTCCTTCATTCTGCGCGTGGAGTTCCCCGTGACTTGTTAAAGAACACTGACTTGGCTATTTCCGGTGAGTTTACTGGGGACCAATTAAACGAACTCCTTGGGCGGGTGTCCGAGGGGCTAATGTTTTCTATTTTCGTTGCACTTAAACTTCCTTCTGTGGAATTCTCGACTACAGCAGACACCTTCCTTGAGCACGCAAGTGACAGCAAGTTACCACAGCTAAGGGACTTCTGGACACGCTACCTGTTAGAGCGCAGGGATGTTGATAACCCTACAATCTCAAAGGATAAGGTACGAGAACTCAATGCCTTATTCTCCGACGATGAAGCGATGAAAGTCGGACAGGCTCTTGTCAGGGCTACGTCTGACACCTTGGTTCTTGAGTTGGCTTTGCTTAACATGGAGCTCACTAAAACATCTGCGTCGCACCAAGTAGGTCAGCAGAGAGACCGTAAAGCAATGACAACCTCCCAGGGGATGACAACCGTGGTCACGGGGGATATCGCCTCTCGCAGGGACGCAGCGAGGGTAACATCAAATCTAAGTAAGGACCTGCTCTTAGGGTAACAAAGAGCCAAGGAAGGGGTGATTGTCGTGAGGGTCAAAGTCGGTAGAATAGTTGACGTAGACAAAGAAGTAAATCTTGCTGACCTGTCACCTCTTGACCGAATTATCTCGTCAGCAATCAACGCTTACAGGAACACATCGATGTATCGAAGGCGCTACGCTGAGACCGAGGAAAAGAAGGAAGAGCAACGCAGGGCAGTTAGGTCAGCATTGACCGACTCGCTACTTGCGGCAATCCACCCTGAACTTGATGCTAATGCTACCTTGAGTAAAAAGGATGATGTGTGCGTCGGGATGCTTCTAAAGGTGCCCGCACGCTATAAGCAGTTTATTGCAGACGTAATCGTGGCTCACGAGTTTGACGCCTACGAGATAACTGTAATCCCACCTTCACGGTCCTTGAGCAAGTTCAGTAATCCGCCGTACTTACTGTACGTGAAAAGTAGAGGAGGAGAATAAAATGCGCAAGGCCGTTACGCGCGTCGGTATGCGCGTAGTAAGCTGCTTCCTTGCTATGATGTTTATGGTCACACCAGCCTTCGCTATCGTCCGAGAAGTAGAGGTATATGGTGTCAGGTCTGTGAACGACCTGGGGAACAGTGACAAGCGTGTTACAATGGATGACCTGAAAGACGCCTATTCCGATTTCGTGCAGACGGATACGCTTCGTGAGTACTTCCATCAGGACAAGACGGAGCCGAGTAAGGTAGACCTTGACGCCGCTTTGAGCTGGCTCATCGATAATAACATCATTTCTCGGGACCAAACCGTGACGGTGAGTAACGTCAGACCTAACCAGATACCCCAGGTCGATATCAAGAAGTTCGACACCAATGAGCTAAAGGGTATGCAGGTGTATCGTACTGACATGCTCATGTATGTCTATAAAGCAGCCTTTGGCCCGATTGATGCTCGTGTCATTGGCGTGGAGACCGACAACGTCCGCGTAGACGATGGCGTCTACATCACCCTCAAGGACCTGATGGAAAAGAATGGCTATACCACAAACCCCAACTATGTCCTACCCGGTTCAGGGAGTGTGACAAGCTCCGGGAGTGCCGGTGGCTCAGGGTCAGGTAACGGTGGCGCAGGGTCCGGAGGGTCCGGGTCTAACTCCCAGACCAACTACATCAACGACTTCGGTAACTGGCGCTACCAGCCCCAGGGTGACCTGTGGGAAAGCATCTTCGGTGATACCAATATCTTCATAAGTCAGAACAATTTCCAACAGGGCAACATCAGCGGCAACGGAGGAAATGGTGGCGGCGGCGGTGCAGGTATCGGTGGTGGAGGTACCGGCGGTGGAGGTAACGGAGGTAACTCCGGAAACCAGACACAGGTCAATACAGGCAATGTCGGCAGTATCCAGGGAAGCGACAACAACCAGACTACCACCGGCAGTAACAATATATCTGGCTCCGGCAACCCTGTGGCAGGTGAAGGTTCCACATCGGGTAGTAGCGGTAGTGGTAGTGCTGGTCCTGGTTCCTCGGGAACCGGAGGCTCTGGTGGGCCAGGCGGTCAGGGCGGAGATGGTGGTGAGAACATCATCAACTACGAAACTGACTACAAGCAAATCTACTTTATACCGGGAGCAGACTTGCTCCTATACCACACAAGCGATGTACCTGAAGTGTACATCCAGGCAGCCCTAAGTAAGGGCATCCTCGATTTCGATAGCTCTTTCAGAACAGATAAGTTCAAGGAGGAGTTCGTAGACTGGCGCGAGAAGAACAAGGACACGCTACAGTCCTGGGATGGCGGATCTCCCGCATACATCGTGAATCGCACTCGTAATAAGCTGAAGACTGTCTCTAAGACAGAACAGGTTCCGACACAGCAGATTCTCGGTACCGGATGGAATGTGCACTGGCAGAGCAGTACGCTCACTATCAGTAGGAATACTCCATTCATGTTGTCTTCCGGGTACTTCGATACGGACATTGTGTCCAAGATGGATGTGTACGAGTACATCTACAATTTCATTCGTAACAGTGAGAAGGTTCTGTCGGAGCTTGAAAGTGACATTGTAAACTACAAGTATGGCATGGAGCTCGATGGTATCACCGACGAAGCAGATACTACGGTAATCAAGTACCTGATTGCGAAGGGGATTATCAACTATGAGGTTACCAATGAGTTCATGTCACTTGATGCACCTATTTCGTGGTCCGAGTTTATTACGCTCCTCTACCGTGTGGCTAACAAGGAAGCACGACTGGACTTTTCTAAGATTCAGTTGACTGATTCGGAAACTCAGTGGAAAGCCCGTGGCTATTCTCCGCAGACTACTTACCTGGTTCCGGGTGATAGCCGCAACTCCATTGAGGTCTCTACGATTGCCGAGTATGCCAAACGCGACTACGGTACCGCTACCAGTGAAGTGCTTGGCACTGAGGGCACGGGTATCGACAGCATCCTACAGGATGTTGCTGGTGACGGGCGGCGCTACGTCAGATTTGGTGCGCCCGATGAGGATCAATACATCTTCCACGACACAACGCTTGGCGATGTGTTCTTCTACAACCTCACCTCAAAGCTTGAGGGTGCGATGCACAACCATCTGTCCAACAATGGTGCCACCTATAACTGTCCTGTGTCTGCTAAAGACTTTCTGGGTAGCGATGTGGCGGAGCCGCAGACTAATCTGGGCAAGTACACTCTAAGCCTGCTGTACGAGTTGGCCTGTTGTAGCGAGAAGCAACTCAAGGCTACGTGGAACCATGACTATGATGCCACGAATCCTAAGATAAAGCTGATGGCTGATGTGTGCTGTAACATCTGGGCAATCGCTAACATGTATAGCTACTCCCAGGACTTGAATGAGGTGTCTGCACTCCTGAAAGCCGCCATGAGGTCCGAAGATAAAATGACGGACACCATGAAGGACACCATCAACAAGCACAGCAAGAAGCCTGGTGAGTTTATCACAGCAGCCACTGAGGTTCGCACTATCTTCTACAGTAACGTGCAGAACGACAAGACTAAGGTGGACATTACTAAGTTCCAATTCGGCACTAACTTCCGCGAGACACAGAACTGGGTGCAACTAACTAGTGGCAAGCTGGAGACGCTCGTGAATCAGTTTGTGGCCTTTGAGGTGTATCCTCAGATTGACGAGAAGCCCGTACGGTTTGTGGCTCAAGCTACTGTCCCGCTGAGCGATGGGGCTGTACGGTGCGGAGGTACTGAGATAACCCCACTCGAAGCTGGTAACGCTCTAAACATCACAGTGGTTGACTATGTGGTGAACACCAATTTGACCGAAGCGGAGCAGGAGCAGCAGGTGCGTTTGAATTACTCTAACAACGTGTCTAGCTTCGCGGCTTTGGAAAGCTTGGCAGCCACTACGCCCCTGCAGACCTTCGTGGACCCAGAGACTAAAGATAACTTCGTCAGTTGGTCCACAATTGAGAAGTACAAGCAGACGCCCACCACGAGTGACCGGAGCTTGCACATTAAGAAGATTTCGGACTACCTGCTGTACAACGAGGACACTAATACGTATGCCTACTTCTGCGACGAGAAGGACAAGCAGATGGCTATTGTCGGCACGGACGTTGTGAAGGCATCCTCAAGTTATGGCGTCATCTTCCGGGAAGGGTCTGAGGTCTACTACTCCATCGACGCTATTCGTTTGCTAATGGATGCCCGACAGGAAGCCGAAGTCCTTGGAGGCCTGCGCACGATGCCCATGGCTAGCATGACCATCCAGAACAATCTGACCGAGGTGACTATCGACAATAATGATGGTGTCCCTACGTCGAGCCTGACTGGTATCAGCGTGATGATATCCGACAAGGACTCCGTTACCAGAACCAAAGTCACCAATCTGGACAGTGTCTACTACTCGGACACTAATGTCTACTTTGATGTGCGCTGGAGTAACTACCTGGCCATCAGCCAAGCCAATCGTGCTATCAATGCAATATCGCGTCAGTTCTCTTACAATGGCAAGAGTGGTGCGAAGCTATCAGCGTATGCTGTTGTTATCTTTGAACCACAGTCAGCTAAGGATATGGGCTCTACGTCTGTGGACGCTACCAGTTCGCTGCAGGACCTCCTTGACTCTCCTATGCAGAAGCCTGGCAATCCGGAGGGCCTTCAGAAGTGGGAGCAGAACAAAGCCCGATGCAACTTGTTGGCCAACTGGGTCTACGGCACAAGTGGCCGTGAGTACATATCTACTGGCTATCTAGTTCCTCATGCCTACGTGTTCTCTAGTGACCCCGACATTGCTTCGTGCATGTCGGACGCAGAGTGGACCCCATTGAATAACCAGCCCAACGCGGATATCGGTACGGGCACTGAGCGAGAGCTCGTGACCTTTGTGAGACTATACGAGGTCATCAACGGTGCTGTTAAGAAGTTCGGTTCTTCTAACACTGGCTGGACGGCCGACAAGGCACGCAATGACCCTGAGCATCGGGCAAGCTATATGCTGTCCGAGGACTACCGGGTGTGCGTGATGGGCAACCGCGTGTACCTGAACCTGGGATGCTTCTCTAACATGTCTCGGGTCTATGGAGCGAAGTTGAGGGCGAGCAATATTTCTCTTGGTTCGTCGGCGTTCACTGTTGGTGGCACCTTTAGGTCAGTTGCATCACCCTATCAAGGCGCGTCGTTGGATGGCAATTTGGCGCCGAAGATTCTGGTGACAAAGACCGAGACGGATGGAACCGTCTACTGTCAGGTGGGACCAATATATGGCCTGCCTATTGTCTACGATAACGTCACGCCGGCTGTAGTTCATAGGTATAGTGAAAAGAGCCAAACGTCTAAGACCTTTAGGGATTTTGGTGATTGGTCCAGTAAGGATAACAACCAGGTCCAATGGATGTTCGAATATCTGTTCCAGCCCACGGGTCTGACCGATTCCTACGAAGGGATCGAATTGCTCGGCATCGCCGATTCCCCTGTGCTTAGTGCGGACAGCTCCAGGCAATTCGTCTTCGATGGTAAGACCATCAAGAAGATGAAGGGCGAGGGGCGAACGCAGGTTGAGCAGACGCAGCACTGTTATCGAAGCTGTATGAACGCCGCTAGCAAGGTCGCGGACCTAAAGACTGAAATGAACAAGAGCGGGACGTATTCCTTTATAGCCACGCTTAGTGAGAACAACGTGGAGACTTACTTCAACATTAAGTTCAACGCGTTTAACTACACTATTGAGAATGGCATCCTAAAGTACATGCCTAACCAGGCAACTGATTTCATTTCACCGTCTCTGTTCACCTCGCTGAATGACCTAATCATCAACGGCATCATCAATGCGGACAACGGCGCCATCCCTGTGGAGCAAATCCCCTTCGGAAGTATTCTGCAGATTGGCACCGGGTGGTATGCGGCTCACGGTACATCCGAGGACGATATTGCTTTCGCCGGCTATGCGCCCTTGCAGATTATTGATACTGCTATGGAGTGCGCCACCATTCAGGATGCCTCGACCTCGTTCGCTACTCAGTTTGTTCGCGCAGGCAATCAGCAGCTCAATGTGTCCCATTTCTTCAACACGGCCGAGGTGCTCGCAGGAATTGTGGACTATGAGAAGACCCTCAAAATCGTAGCAGAGTCTAAGCTATCTGAGGATAAGAGCGTTAATAAGAAGTACATTCTTGGGGCCAAGAATTCAGATGGGTCTGCCAACATCGGCACGATTGTCAGCGGCGACTCTACCGCAACAACGACATACTATTACGCGCCTACTAACATCACTTTCCAGAAGGGTATTTTGAAGGCTTACTGTACGTCAGCGGACGGAGAGGAGCCAGCCCGTTACACACTTGTGTCCAGTGCAGATAGTTCAGTGTCGGGACCCTTGGATGAGTTGCCGTTCTTCTCTAACAATGCCTTGTCAGGTACGGTGAGTGATAGGACGACGAAGGCGGCTAGTGGCGGGTTCCAGCTATTCTATGGGTCAGACCAGATAATGGATGGTCTACGTGCGGACTTCCAGAAAGCCTTTGCGGGTGACTTGTTTACCCTTGCACGTATGCTTGTATTCATTGTTTTGGTATGGTTAGTCGTAGCCAGTTGGATGTGCTACGGTATTTACTTTGGCAGGTTGATGCCAATTTTGGACGCTATCAAGCACCCGACAGGTGACCGTGCGGGTAAAGGAATTGACCTGATGAAACTCATTTCGCTGGGTTCGATTTCGATGGAGACTGACTTCAAGCTTGGGCGGTTCCTACAGTACAACTGTGTACTGGCAGCGTTGATATGCGCTGTGTATGTCTCAGGAAGAATTTTCTAAGGAGGAAAGCTCTATGAACGCAACAGTGGCTCGCAGACGAGCTAACCAGGGCTTCCTGCAAGGCTCCCTATTGGCCTTGGCCGCCCTGATTGTTGTTGGTGCTTTTGCTTCCGGTACTGTCACCGGGCGGGCCGACAACTTCACAGACATTTTTTACACCAACAGTTTCCGCGGTGCCTTCACCTGGATTCAGAAGCTGGACTGGGTGGGCATGCTGGTGCAGATTGTCATCTCCACGTTCTCTCTATTTGGTGTGGCTCTGATGACTATCCGCATCATGACCTCCATGCTGTTCCTGTCTGCCAAGGGCATGTGGGAGGAAGTTCATGACCTCAAGTCCCAGGGAGGTAGTGAGGAGAAGGACCTGTTTGGTCTCGTGGGCATGGGCAAGTCCTGGGTGCAGGGTAAGGCAGGCACCGGCCTTGACGCTATCGTTGGTGCCGTTCTGCTTATCCTGCCTGACGTCAAACGCTACTCCGATTTCGGCGAGAAGGCCGGCGGGGACTTTAGCGACGACATGACAATCACGCAGTACATCCTTAAGATTGCTGTACCTACCATCATGACCGTGTTCTTCTTTGCCATGGGCTTCAATGGCACGCTGTTCCAGGCCCTGGCTGTCACGGTGGATTTCATGGGCAACATGGCAGACAAGGCTATCAGTGTCAATTACACTGGCATCGCCGACGACGCTATCAATCGCATCACCGGCTACAAGTTTACCTTCGACCTTGACGGCACCAATGAGGGTAAATGGAAGCAGGGTATTTCTAAGGATATCTTCGGCCGCGTGGTGAGCAAGGTTCGTGGCGCCGATGCTGTGACGCTGGAGAACGCCGGCAATGCCATTGAGACGTGGGTGGAAGAGATTGCCACAAAGGCTCCTGACGCGCCGCAATTGTCTGAACGGGTTAAGACTGGACTCGGCGGTGATGCAAAAGACCAGTATTGGCAATACGTCGGGTATAACGTGGAGTTCAGCAATAAGCCCGCTGCAGGGGCCTTGGACAACCGGGCACTCAAGGACCTCGTGGCTGGCAACGTCACATCAGACGATAACTCTGGTGACCTGTACGTGAATGTCTTCATCCGGCAGTCCGGCTCCTACAACGGTAGCGGCATGTTCGCTGGTCTGGGTGACAGCAACAACGGCGGCGCTGCCGCACCCTCGACACCCTAACAAATAACTACAAAGCCTCGGAACAGTAAAATGTTCCGAGGCTTTGCCTTTACCCAGTATAACCTTGAGATAATTGGCGTACAGTTGTCTGAATGCTGTGCTGGAGAAAGGAGCTAACTATGAAGCAGAAGATAGGTTCAGTCCTCGGGCTGGTCCTGATAGCCCTAATGGTGATATATTCTCCGTGGGGCAATCAGCCTGACGAGGGGAGCTTCACGGATATCTTTAGGACCTGGGGAGACCAGCAAGAGGAGGTCTCTGACAGGTATATCTCTGAGACAGTTTCGGGGGTCGAGGGTTCATGGGTTGGTGAACACGAGATAGATGGCTCCAACTGGGCCATCCCAAATATTATACGGCATTTGATTGGAGTGGATTAAGATGCACGAAACAGTCCTGACACGTAAAGTGCGTAGGAGATTCCAGAGACTTGTTGCGTTTGTTCTAAGTCTCGTAATCTCTCTCATGTGTCTGCCTATGCAGGCACTTGCTGTTCCAGGTCTCGAAGGAGCGCAAGTCGGGGCCGCTGCTTTTGCGAACGGAAGCTGGAAGCTGGTTACAGGCAGCGGGCTACAGCAAGCGGAGTACAGTCGACTGTATTCCGAGTTCGAAGCGAGACGTGGGAACCTGTACCGTCAGATTATGGAAGGCATCGATGTTGACGGTGTGTCCTACGCGGGTATGACAAAGCCAAACTTTTCCTCGTCCTCAGTAATGGAGGGTTTGGGCAAGTACCTGGTGCTGTGTGGCTGGGCTGACTACAATAAGGTCAGCGATGACAGCGGCGTCAAAGTGTACAACCTGTTCGGTGCGCAGAATATATCCACACAGCGTGGTGATAACGCCTACATCCAAGTTCGCACTGATTTGGACTCCATCATCAATCAAATGAACAATACCGCGTTCTGGGGAACAGATGAAATTGTCTGGGGCGCTGAGGATTCTGTGAACAACCATAACCTCTGTGGATTCGGTATGACCTATCTGCGTAACGCTAAAAGTTCCAAGGACATAATCCAGCCCGGTACTGGTGACTTTCTTTTAGCCGCGCAACAGACTGTATTGTGGCTCGAGCGCCAGGTGATCTCGCTTCTGGCTAAAGAGGTCTTAACGGCCGAGGAGCTGGCGGCATTCGAAGGCTCCGATAACACTCAAGCTGTCGCAGACGCCATCGTCGCCAAGGCCAATCAAGCTAACGCAGATATCGGTGGAGACATTATCGAGGGTGGCGACGGTGGTGTAACTAATATAGTTGTGGACAACTACAATTTCACTACTACCTTTACCAACAGTGCCACAGCAGTGTACGGAGATAGCCCCATGTCCCGTATTGCTGTTGCCCGTGGCTGGATAGAGGACTCCGCATGGGATGGCATCAATCTGATAAACTATAGCGAAGAGGCTGACGCCAATTCCCCTTACTTCGCCATATCTAGGGATTTCGAAGGTTACCTTATGGTCAATCAGTCGCCAGAGCTACAGGAAGAGGTAAGTACAGCTTACATAACTTGGGGCTATGACTGGTTCAAGTCTGAAGATGACCCGATGGCTTTGGTAAATGAGATGCGAGAGCAGCAGGGTGGGTTAGCTCAGTGTCTGATTGACGGGATGAATATTGGTGCCATCCCTTTCAGCTCTGCCAGGGTTGACGAGGAAGGTAATCCACTACCTGTGGAGGTACGCATCGTCTCTATACCGTACACAGGAGACAGTACTACTGACGCATGGATTAAGGAGCTTAATAATGAGCTCCCCAAGGTTGTTAGCACGCTGATTCAGACATACACCACTAATAACCAACCACATGTCCACTTCGGTCTCGTCGACCTCGGTAGTAATCCGCTCACGGACGATTCCGCATTGTCAGATGCTTTCACTAAGGCCATTGCATCTGCTGGAAGCATTACCGGAACAGACTACGACGGAAACACAGTCACACTCCCTAATGGTACTGACCGCACTGACGTTACCTTTGCTCAGCTGCTGGATTGGTACAAGAAGATTCCTGAGTTGCAGGGCTACTTGCGCTCCATTGCAAACATCCGTGACCTCGCAGCCAGCCTGTTTAACAACGGGTTCGTGGACGATAGTCTCGAGGATGGCCTGAAGGCCTACACTAAGCTAGACGCTGGTGATATGGCAACCTCTCCTTTTGTCACTCCGAGGTCACTTGTGATGGACCTGCTCGACCATGCCTATGAATCCGATATCTTTAATATCGGAGGTGGCACTAATCCGGGTGACTTGAACTCGGATCCTAATAAAGAGATTGAAGCAGCCAAGTCTGCGCTGTCCATGATTTCCAATGCTAACTTTGGGGAGGACAACATCATCGTTGTTGAGGAAGGTGCTGGACCGGAGCTTAAGCTGGTAGGCTACACAGCTATTGCCGCTGGCGCGGTCTATGACCCCTTTGTGTCTCATGAGGGCAACGATGCTTTTCTAACAGTTATTCGCGACTCGCTTAGTAGTGCAGGCACTGACGAGGGTAAGTTGGAAACCATGGAGAGATTCCTACAACAGGCTCTCTCCCGTAAGAAGCCACTCTATGTCATTGACGGTAACCGAGACCAATGGATGTATGCATCTGATGTTGAAGAAGCGCCCGCAGGCAAATACAGGTTCGCGTATCTGGAGGACCTTCTACAGGGTGACCAGAATGTGACAAGGTGTTACACCGTCATGAAGGGTGGCATGGCGCCGTCCACTGTCGACGGAAATACCTGGGTCTACTCGCAGGGGAATGATAGCCGCGCTGAGAACACAGGTGGCGCTGATGCAGGAGGCATGACCGATGACGGTGTTACTTACCAGGACACTTCGCTAAAGACGCCTGCTGGGTCTCAGGTTCAGGCAACATCTAACCAAATGTCTGCCCCGGTGATGTTCACGTCTGGGACTACTGAAGGTGTTTTTGTTGGTAATGCTGTCGGCTCGGCATCTGGCTTCGCTGCATCTGTGGGAGGTTTAACAACTGTCCTACTTCACAACGCTGCGCAGGATGCTAAGAACAACGAGGCCCTGCAGAACGCATCCAGTTACATGTTGTTCATGAATGGTCTTGGTGATGTGGTATTGGCTGATGGCACAATCATTCTACCGGCCATAGCGAACCCGGCAATCTATACCTACAGTGAGGTGCAGTATAGTGTGGATGGTTCTACTAGTCTGTTCGATATTGTTGTTGGTGCTATTGCTGGTGGTGCGCTAACAGCCATCCTCGTGGTAAGCATCCCGCTAACATCCGGTGCATCCATTCCAGTGATATTGGGTTGTGCGGGGGCCGGTGCAGCTGGCGGTGCCGTAATAGGTAATGCTGCGCACGTGTCTCAGCGAGTTGAAGATATGTTCTATAGCGAAACAGATTCGGCAGAGGTGATTGCCTCTTATGACACTATTTGTGCCTACTACCCCTATACCGCTGCCTTTATGAATCATTATCCTTCCACCTACATCAATGCCGAAGGTAGGCTAACCGTGCTCAATTCCTCCGATAAGGGCAAGTATGTAATTGGCATTGACGACCGAGGCGATATGCTTGCGAGAAAGATAACTGGGTTCAATAAGAAGACCCAGGTAAACCTACAGTACTCCGGTGGTGGGGTTACTGTTGGAATGACTCAGGGGTTGTCCTTTAACGTGGAGTCGGATAGCAAGCGCATCGGAACGATGCTTCCCTACTATGGCGGTGAGGACAGTACGTTCGGTGCTAAGCTGAATACAGCTGTGGATTTCAGGTTCTACATGTGCAAGAACACGGCGTATAACAGTGACGATGCTGCGTTCTTCCCGTTGCAGGATGACACCAATATCCTGTCGGAATCCTACCTGAATCGTGCTGGTCCTGTCTGCACTTCGGCTCGTAGGTTCCTGTCGGCGCGTAACCCATCCGGTGAATCCACTGAGGGGCATCCCGTGTTTGATGCTGACAGGTACATTCTAAATATGGCTGGACAGTGTCTAATGGGAACGATGTATGGTGAGACGCTGCAGAAGAATTACCAGATTAGCTATGATGAGCTCGTAGAAGATACGGGCAATCGCATACTGGTGTTCTTCACTAAGATTGTCGAATCTGCTGTTGAGACACTTGGCAAGATTGACGGTGTGCTCGCTATTAAGAACGGTTATGAGAACAAGTTCTTCAATCTGATTGTTTCCTTCATTCAAGAGTTCTACCTGCTACTTGTGGTGGCTCTTTTAATCATCGTGGCTGTAAAGTTCCTGCGCGGCCACTACAATATGCTGTTCGTGATGTTCATTGCGGTCATGTGCTTCTGCGGATTTGAAGTGTATGCTAACTGGATGCCGACTGTGGTGCCAGCGGCATACAACTTCGCTGTGAACGATGCAGTTGAGCAAATTGTGTGGAACACTATTTCTGTGTCAGCGGAATCATACGCTGAGACCTATCAGGACAGCTCGAGGAAGGACACTACAACCGGAGCTCCTAAGCCGTATACTGCAACCATGACTTTGTACAAGATGACTCGGCAGGATATGGAGGACATGGCTTCCCGGCTTAGCACGACTTACACCGCGCTTAAGTCAGGGGAGATTCATTACCTTGACGAGTCGGCCGGAATCTTTGTGCAGGGTGACTCTATCAAGATAAGTATCGACAAGTTACTTGTCAATAACTCTATGCGCGGGCTGTACCAATCCCAGTGGCAGGAGTTGGCAGCTGACTTTGCGGCAAGCGATGATTTCATCACACCGGTCACAAAGGACAGTGATATGGTGGCGAATCCCTATACCATACAGCTGACGAATCCCTACGTGTCGCTCGAGGCCTACTACATGCCATTCAATGAGGTTGAGCGGGCGTTCCTGATTAACCTGAACAAGTTCTCGAGTGTGTTTAGAATGGAGAGGAATACAAGGTCCTATAGCAAGAACCTCTATAAGGACTGCTTCCTCTTCAACTGTTACACTAATTCAGGCCTCTTCACTTCCCCGGGCAACAAGGAGGTCCTCGAGGAGAACGTCAGGCTTGGTTCATTGGTAAGCCGTTACGCGAACCAGGAAGAAGCTATGCAGAACTTCCTGTCACGCATCTACGGTGGTGCTGGGCTTGACCCGCTATTCCCTGTGCCTGAGGACTGGCTGAACGTTGCGGCTGTGTTCCGCTCTCCTAGTGAGAACTTCAAGAACTCCCTGTGGGGTAAGGCGATGCAGAACAAGGAGTGGTATGACTACGATTGGAACATCACCAATCCTGAGAAGCTGAATGACCTCATCTACTACATCAATACGCAGACCAAGCAGTTCGTGATTGCCAACAGCGACCAGCTCAACTTCCTGTCAGACGAGAACGCTATCAAGCTGGTGTCGCTGTATGCCACTACGGCCTTCACGCACTACGTGTCTGAGTTCGGTCAGTGGCTGTACCCCAACTACATCAACGCGGCGGACATATCTCTTGAGGATGTTCTCTATGGCTCCATGACTACGCTTAAGGACCGTAACTTCGCGTATGACGGTAATGTGGTCAACACAGTTGCTAAGAGCCTGGGTGTATTCGGCGTGATATTCCTCCTGCTCATTACAATCCTCGCAACAGTGTTCGTCTTCGTTATGACCTACCTTGTGCCGGTGCTGTATGCGTTGTTTGGCGGAATCATTGTGTTCAAGCTAATCAACAATAACGACAGTGTCGGGCTGGTTAAAGGCTACATTAAGGTTACAGGTGTCACGTGTCTGTTATACTTTGTGTTTAGCCTGAGCCTGAGGTTGGTAGAAGTTGGTGGGTATGCCTGGTACGGCTATTTAGGCTGTGTGGTCATTATGTTCCTGTGTTGCTACTTCCTGTTCTGGGTGGTGCTGTCTGTTGTCACTAATCTGGGTGAAATGGGTAACGACGTTCTAGGGCGCAACCTATTGCAGGGCCTGGATAATATCACTCGTGGGGCTGTGAGGAAGTTGACTACTAATTTGCTCTACTCACGTCGTGGTATTCGAGGGTACGGAGGAATGGGAAGATTCTACCCTCACCAGACTGCCTATCAGTATGGCCGTGGTTATGGCGTGGACTCTCGTGACTTCATACGCGGTAACCGTGCTGGAATGTTCTCTCGCTACAACAGTGAGCTTGGGGACTATGCTCGGGATGTTGGATATGACTACATGACCGAGAATGATACAGGTAGCTTCGCCAGTAGACTGTTCAGTCGGGCAGGCCGTCGGCGGAGTGGCACCCATAGTCATATCGACGGAAGATTCTGGCATCGGTAAGCTTAAAGCCGGTAGGACGTAGTGTCCTACCGGCTTTTCTTTTCCCTGTGTAAACTGAATGCTTAGCGTGCAGGTGGCCCTGGTGCAGATTGCTGTGAGATTATTGCATTGGGTTACAGAACGTTTTAAGTAACAGTAATCGTGCCGCTATGTTGGGTAGAGACTTTGCTTTGCAGAGCAATTAGGGAGGGAGATAAATGGCGTCACAGTTCGACGTATATGATGACCTCGTCGGTTCGCCGTCAAGAGAAGACGAGACCGAAAACATGGGGAGAATGGTATTCCCTATAAACGTCCACGAATCTCTAAAGTCTTCCGGAGGACTAAAGAAGTCCGAGAAGACCGGTATCGCCATTTCAATGTGGTTGCTGCTTTGCGGAATCCTTGGGTGGTTCCTCATGTCCTGGCTACAGTCCATTCTGCCCAGTCACTACATTATCATCACCATCCTAATTGAGCTGGTCTTGCAGTTAACTGTTGGTGTCTACCTGTTGCGTTTCATTCTCGATGAGAAGGCAATGTTCCAGGAGATTGAGAAGCGCGACCTATCCTTTGCACAGTATTTCAAAATCTACAGAGAGATTAAGGCCGAGGATGGCTCCACTTTACCCTTCGATGTAATCGAGTTTAACGACGGGTCCTGGGGCGCCTTTATCCAACTGCGTCTGGGCTTTAATACCAATACTCGTTCTGACAATACCTTCGGCACTAATCATCGTTTCATCGAGACGCTGAATAAAGCGGGGCTTCCCAGAAAGACATTTTTTCACAACGAGCTGTTTAAGTCCTCTGCGGCAGCAGAGGACTTGCGTCAGATTCTGAGCGGTATCAAAGACCCTCGTCTGTTTCAAGCCTATCGCTCTGTGGTGCAGAACTATCTTGAGATAGCGGACAACGAGAGCAATGTGCTATGTGTGACCCATCTAATCTATGCACAGACCCGTGTCCAGAAGGACGAGTTCGTCAGTACGATTAATTCCCTCATGGAAGGGCTTACCAGGTTTGAGACAGCTTACAGAGAAGTGACTGTATTGCAGTACAACGAGATTGTCACCTTCTTCCAGGACTACTACAAGCTTGATGTGTTAGACATGGGAATGGTGCGGGCGAACGTTGCACTGACCAAGAAGGACGCCACGGCTACCGCTGTGCACGTCTTAAAGCTCTATTCAAAGTCTGGCAAGATTTACACTAATAAAGAGTTCAAGCAGCTTCGTGCTGAGATACAGAAGCAAGATGGCTTGGAGCTGGCCCAGTAGAAAGTGAGGTTGCCACATGCAGCGCGCATACCTTGTAATAAATAAGGATACCCAGATTGCTGGGTATCTGACCCAACGTTCTATTCTGGACGTTGTGGATGAGCGGCGTTCGCTGACCGACTTGGATTTGAACAACATGCCAATCGTTGACGTCGAGCGTCTGATTATCATCTTCTATGATCTGGCGGATGGTGGGCTCAGTTTCCGCGCAGAGATGAACGCATTGAGGAACCTATTGTCCAGTGCGTTCTTCAATGCGGATACCATGACGGCTATCCTCGTCAACATCGAAGACCCTATGACCGAGGATATCATCAATTCAGCTATTCGCGACAGTAAGCTGTCCCATGGCAACCTGGAAGTCATTCACCATGACGGCACCCTGATGTTCTCTGACGTTGGTAACTATCTGGCGGGTGCTGCAATAGGCCAACAGTCTTCCTCTACCTTCAAGTCTGTTTACATTCGTGAAGCGGACAAGGAGGAGAAGGACAGGTTTGAGAATGTACCCGGTGAGAATAGCATCGACACCCTATTGCCGGCGCTCACTGATATGTCTGCGCTTTATAAACAGCGCGCCCATGTAGAAGCTATCTCGGCTGGCAGGGTAGTTATGGACACTGCCTCGCGTCCAGAGACTGTCAACGAGTTTACGCGTATTGACATTATCTCTACCAAGACCTATCCGACGTTCGTGGTGTCTGGTGAGGACTTCACGATGTTCGAACGAGCCGCTGGCTATCTGGTGGACTATGAGCGTGGTGTTGGTCGACGAGTGTTAGTCATCAACACAGACTACACTGTAAATATCGCCGAGGCAGTTGGCGAGTGTGTGGAGCTGAATCTGGAAGGGCTCAAGATGCAAAGCACGCCGGCAAATGCTGTTGCTGTATTGAATGCTCGGTTCAATCAGTTGGGCTACGTGATTCAGTACATGAACAACATCCTCGGCATCGAAGAGGTCATCTTCAACGTTGCAGAGGAGGACTATGTGCAGATGTGTAAGTTCGCACGACAGTTATCCGACGAGGTGTACTGTGTCTACGTGGCGCACTTCCACAAGCGCTCTGTTGACAGGTTTATTGCTAAGGCCATTCCCGCTACTGCACTGTTTCTAACCTTCGAGATTTTCCAGGAGGACTTCGGTCTGAAGTCTCGAAAGAAGGAGCTAAAACGGTGCGTGGTGGGTAAGTTCCCCGTAGAGGATGTTGACACTGTGGAGTTCCGTGACTTGTCTACAGGGGCGAAGGGAGACGAAGATAGTGGCGATTCAGATTCAGAGTAACAGGGACCACGAAGTCTCTGGGAGCAACATTGTTCTCCTGATTGACCAGTTCACAAAGAACACTGTGGACAGCATCACCTACGACGCCCTCAACAAACATGTGACGATTATCACGGATATGAAGGAGTTGGCCGAAGTTCATCGTGGAGCCTCTGTCGTAATGTTTGAGCCTGCGGTGTCTTTGATCGTTACGCCGGAGATTCTAGAGGAATCACAGGAGTCTCTGGGGCTCAAATTCTTCCTGTTTTACCAGAGTGCCGCCGCCATTGCAGCTGTAGCGGATAAATGTCAGTGCATCAAGGCTGATTATTCTGTGATTGACTGGAACATCGTGTACGCTGCTGTGCGGCAGGACCTGGCAATACTGGAACCCTATCAGAGGTCTGTCCGGGTTCTCGATGCTTACAAGGGTGTTAGGAACAGACTGCCTGCCGACCTGCAGGAGTACTTTACACGGTTCCACACATCCTACATGGACCTTGCTGGGATTGTGAATACCCTGCTGTCTGAGAACGCCAGTTTGCGTGAAACCGTTGCTACGCAGGAGAAGCTTGGCGAGCTTGCGGTATCAGGTATCTCTGAGCTGAAGGACTTGCTTGATTACAGTCAGGACAGGTGCAATGCTTACGAGACGTTATTGTCCAAGTCCTATGATATTACCAAAGGTGGCTTCTTCCCCGATAAGCCCCGGGTGATGTACATCAAGTCAATCAGCCATGTGGCTGGGATGGACACTCTAATCTCAGTCCTGTTTGCCGCGCTCAAGACACAGTACAAGGCGTCGGTCAAGGTGGTGAAGCTGGTAGATGCGGGGACTGCCCAGCATCTACACTACATTCCTAACTACTATGTGCACGTGCAGGACTCCTACAATACTGCTGTTTTGCTGGAATCCGAGCATCTGTTGAAGTTGGGTGCGTACTCTATAATGTTTGATACGCTCCTGTTGAATCGCTCAGGACTCGAGTACCTGATTGTTCACGATATGCGGAGTACACCCAACTGTGCTCTGGACAGCACTCTCATTGACCTGCGTCTGAATGAGCTCACGGCAGACTATGTCATGCTTGGCGAGTACGATAACGTGATTTCTGATTCTTCTAAAGGCGCTATGTTCCAATGGTCCTGGAAAGAGATTCAGAAGCACACCGGCACCAAGAGTGTGCGACTGGTGAATCATCCGACAGTCGTCAGCATTTTGGAACAGTTTGTGTAAGGCAGGAGGTGCCTGATGAAACTTCTGGACATTTACTCCTACCTTATCAGTAACTGGTTAAATGCCGGTAACTTCGTGAATGCTGGGCGGATGGAGGCCACCTCTATAAAGCCTGAGTACAATGTAATCTTCACTAAAGGCTACTGCAAGCAAATTGTTCAGGTTGTCGGCATCAAGCCTATCAACATTGACATTTGCTTTATCGACTACATCCGTGACAGAATGTTCGAGCTTCACCCTGATGTGGAGACTAACATTCTCATGCTTGAGTATCCTGTTCACATGGACGTGAACAGTGACAAATTCAAGAGGGCCCTGAGCAGGGCGGATGAGGCCTACTCCACTTATAGGGAAGCCTTTGAGTCCCAGGGCGCCATGGACCGCCTAACTGGTAAAGTGTACCGTTTGCCTAATGGTGCGCGACTGAAGTTATCCCGTGAGAAGATGGAGGCACTGGAGCAAGTGCAGACTTCCTACACTCACCTCTACAAGCACATCACAGGCGGCGGTACTGTCGCGCAGACCAAGGTATTCATTGAGCTCATTGGTCGTGACCGCCGCTCTGTACGTCGTGCAGAGAACGACCTGTATGGTGTTGTGGGTTCCGCTAATCTTGGTGTCCAAGTGGTCAAGGCTGCTACCAAGGCATACCTGTGGGAGATGGCTCCAGCTGTGCCTGCGCCTAAGACACTGACCAAGAAGTTCCTGCCACAGCTCCTGTTCACTGACGAGAACACCGCGGCCTTCTCTTCCTATAAGTCTCGGGGTCTCGTAGGCGGAGGTAAAAACGCCCTGCTCCTGGGGATGGACTTCCGTTCGCGTCTCCCATTCTCTATCGACATTTTCAGGTCGGCATCGGCGCAAGTATTCATGCTGCTGGGTAAGACCGGCTCGGGTAAGACATATGCCGCGTTCCAAGCAGCTATGTCTGCCTTGGCTCTGGGAGAGTATGTGACGGCTATCGACATTAAGGGTCGCGAGTGGGCACAGATGACCCCGGCGGCCGATGCAAAGATAATCACCTTCGACGATAAGAATCCGTCCTTCGTGAATACACTTCGTCTGGATGATCTGGACGTATCTGAAGGCAACGCGAGTGAGCTGTTCAATACTGCTATCAAGGGAACCGTTGCCATGTTCATGCTCGTAATTAATTTGCAGCAGAACGAAGGTAACCCCAACGACGCGGAGATGGTTATCCGCGAAGCCGTGATGAAGATGTATTCTATGCGCGGCATTGACCCATCTAACCCATCTACCTTTAAGGACACCAAGCGCCTGCGGTACGCGGATGTGTTGCCTGTACTGGAGACCCTACAGACTACGACGTCCTATACGGCTAGTCAGCGCAATATGGTGACGTTGGCCCGCGCGAGACTGAACGCCTACTTTGGCGACACCGGTATGTTCTCTGATGCCTTCAAGAACGAGATTTCTCTTTCTGAGGTAATGGAAGCTCCCTTCGTCATCTACGAGTTCAACAAGAACCAAGGTGCAATGACTGACAGTCTGGACGTAGTGCGCATCTTCATGGTTCAGTTCCTTGACTCTAAGAAGAAGGCGATGCTGAAGTTACGCGGTAAGTTTCTCTTCTGCTTCTACGAGGAGCTGCAGCGCTGCGAAAGCTTCGGCGATTTGCTGTCCTACATCTGTGGCGAAGTTACAGGTTCTCGTTCTAACAATGCCGTAATCTTCCTACTGCTCAACTCACTAAAGGTGCTGCAGGGGAAGTCAGGTCAGGACATTCGCTCTAACATCACTTCTTTCCTGACTGGGTTCTGTGAGGATAATGATATTCGTACCATTCGCGAGGACTTCGGGAAGGAGTGGCTCGCCGGGCAGTTGTCACTGTTCTCGCAGAGACAACAGATTTACCGCAATTGCTTCGCCGCCTATGTGGATACGGGTACAGAGGTTCTGGAGACTGTGTACAAAGTCATGCTTCCGGATAGTCTATCTAAGGCTTTCCGGACCCGTACAATAAAGGAGGAGGCTGTGTGATATCACGTGTGATTTATTGCTACGCGGGGTGATGACATGGCTCGAAACAAGACACGCAGTAAGCGAAAACGCTCTAAGGCGTTCGGTATAATTAAGTTCATAGGAGGGGCGTTGATTACGCTCCTCCTACTGTTTTTAGTGTTGGATAATTTCACGCTATACTGGTACATGCTGTTCAATGGAGACGACGCGCTTGAACGTAGGCGGCAAGGTGCTGGTGTCGTGGAGGACTCCGGGTACGTCGACCCTTCTGTCGATGGGACAGGTACCAATGGCAGTAACTTGCCCAATGGAGGTAATGGTAACTACGGGCAAACAGGGATGCTTGGTAGGGCTGATTTGGAGGCAATGTCCCCAGAAGATGCTGTTGCTGCTGTGACGAGAACGCTTACGGATGAGCAGATAAAGGACCCAGAGACGGCGTGGCGTGTGTTCATCTATTTGATGGATAGACACGGCTTCGTGCCTAATGCCATAATCGGTGCAATGTCTTACGTTAAGGCTGAGGGCGCCGGAATGGGCACCTTCACCTATGAAAGTTATTGGTTATGCCCTGGGCCGGATGGAGCGAAGAGCTCAAGGCATCTGGGAAACCAGGATTGGTTGGACTGGTTAAACGGTCCGGGGTTTAAGTGGGCTGAGGCCAACTATGGTAGCCGGCGAGAGGATGGAGAGAATCTCCACTACGCCGCGATAGGCATTGGTTCTGTGCAGTCCTCCGATGTGTGGGACGGTCCAGGAAATAAGACAACCTCTAATGCAACTCAGCTGATAGAAGCCGCTAACGCTAAGGGGCTCTATTGGCAGGACCCAGGATTTCAGATGCCCAACTTGATGACGAGATACTTTGTTTCGTCAGAACCCTTTGGTAAGAGTGCGTGGGACGTTGATCATTGTCCTGGAGTTGACCCGACAACGGACAACAATGTTACGGCATTTGAATGGTCTAAGCGGGTGCTCTGTGGTGTTGGTTACCCAGGCTGGAAATCTTGTTCCATGTCCGATGACAATAAGCACGTTGTCTCCCATGCCGCTGGCATCGAGGAGTGTGCAGACCTGTACGAGAAATACAGCAAGAAGGACCCCTGGTTCTATACCGATGGTTCTGGAGCGAATGACTGGCACAACCCTTTCGCAGGACCAGCCTACGATAACACAACTGCCCAGGGTCTTATGATTGCACGTTGCGCCGTGATGCTTGCCGGTAGAGACCGTACTCAGCAGCCTCAGCTTATGCGTGTATCTGCTGACAACTCTTACAGCAACCCAGAGATGGCAGCTGACCCGGGAATGCAGTATTACAGAGAAGCTAAGATGGAATTGGAGAGTACCAATAATTACTTCGCTTCCTGTGACCGTGCTGCTACACTTGCGATAATGTTGGCTGGTGTAGACACTACGTGGACCTCCTGGGGAGGTTGTTCTACCCTTATCTCGCACTGTGATAATTCCGACGCATGGCAGTATATGGGTAAGATGTCAGATGTGCAGATGCAACCCGGTGACGTTCTATTTAAGAGAAGTGATGGAGGCCATATCGCTATTTGGGTCGGTGACAATGTTGCGGGGGAGCGTTTCCCCGGAACTACAGCTAATATCTATCAGGCATCCTTAGATGATGCCGGTTCTCCATACGCATATTTTGCTGACCTGAGTAATGGTAACCCTAAAGGAAACTACTGGGGAAGTTATAGAGTTTATCGCTGTGTTAATCCCTCTTACAGTGGCGATAAATGGACACAGTTTATTAGCGGGCGCGGCTCTAAGTTCCCTGAATTAAACTTCCCGTGGAGTAAGACTACAACTCAGAATTATACGGCTAAGCCAGGTTCGCAGACTGGCGCAAATCTTGACGGTAACTGGGTACTCCCGATTGATTGCGTGGTCACATCACAGTTTGGTACTCGTGTTCTGAATGGGGAAACACAGTTCCACCGCGCCTATGACTTCCGAGCACCAGAGGGAACGTCACTGTCGGCACCTGTTGCAGGAACTGTGATAAAGGTTGTTGATGGGCGTGATAATCAGCAGGGTGCCAGTGGAGACGCATCTTGGGGTAACTACATAAAGTTAGAGCATCTTGATGGTAAGGTAACTCTGTATGCTCACCTAAAGAAAGGTTCGCTTCTGGTGTCGGAGGGAGACAAGGTTGCGGCGGGGCAGGCAATGGCACAAACTGGAAACACCGGAAACTCCTACGGTGCACATTTACATCTAGAGCTGTGGCCAGACCGCGACCACGGTAGTAACACGGATATGCTTGATTGCCTTCAACTTTTTCCTGGACTGACCTATACTGATATCAATGATAAGACGCAAACAGTTACCGTTGGGTAACAAAAAGAATGAGGTGGAAAATATGAAACTATACGTTGCGTCTGTAATCGGGCTACTCTGCATTTGCCTCTGCCTGCTTGGTGGCTGTGATGCTGAACCATCACAGCCACCAGCAGAGGAAACGCCTCCCGCAATCTCTACAACGGAACCTAGCGAACCCGTTAACGATTCAAGCATTGAGACCCAGCAGCCGACTACGGCACCGGAGCTTCCTGAGGAGCCCAACTCTCCCGAGCCGGTAGAGGTAGTCAAGGTGCGTGAGCTCCCGAACCCTGAGAGCCTGTCTTATACTGAGACTCCGCTTCTGTATGACTTTGTTCACGGCTGTCTGGATTATCACGCTCCGATTCGTCGTGACTTAATCGAGAGCGAGTTCTACATCATGCGTCATAGTTCCTGCCCGGAGGTGCTACACTGTGACTGGTACATGATTCAGGAGGACTATGCGATGCCGCCTCTGGGTTCGAGAATCACGTCCGTTGAAATTGACCCTGAGTATCTGGAATCCATAGAGCCGCTGATTGAAAAGCTACCAGCAGAGCGTAGGCTAGTCGAGGGTGATTGGGAGCTCTTGCTGCTGACGCTATATGATGAAGCAGGTGTCTGTGGTTTCGACGACGATGGCAAATGGGGCGAAATGACGCCGCGAATGTTCGCTGTCCTGCAGGCTTACACTGACGGCTTATTTAAGCAGGAGGTTAATGCCGGTGCGGGGTGGCCCACGGAGTGGCTAAGGCGAGAGCCGTACTGCGAAAAGATGAGCGTACTTCCTATGCTTAAACTCGAGGACTCTTGGTGGGATAGTTGGGTGTTCCGCAAGCAGTACTCTATCGTGCGCGAAGCGGATGGCGAGGTACTCGGTTATGTCTCCACATCACAGCCGGAGATGTTTGATGTTTACTCGGAGGAGTATTCCAACAACGGTGCACCCCTGCACCTCACCTACAACGAGATGTGGATGACCCTTGTGTCCGAGAACCTAATCCTTGAGGGTGCACCAGAACTAAAGTATCAGGAGGAAAGCTATGACTTCGATTAAAAAGCTGTTGGTGCTCGGGATGTGCACCGTGGTCGCCCTGTTTCTTGTGGCCTGCGGTCCCGAGGATGGCAGGGATATGAAACTCCCTGGCGGCGGAGACATTGGCATCGTCAGCCCTAATGGCGGTGGTCTCGCTACTGACCTGCCTGATGAGGTCCCTGGAGATGCCTATGATATCGGGGATAACTCGAAGGATGCCGATGATGACGCGGAGCCGGGAAATCCTACAGACTCTGAGACGGAGGAGTAGTTGCTACCCAGCTCCTAAAGAATCTTAGGAGTGATCTTATGAGAAAGGTAATGTCCTTACTGTTGGCATGTGTACTGGTGGTAACGCTGTCGGCCTGTCAGCAGAGAAGAGTGCCTGTCAACAAAGTGAAGCCGTTGCACCTACCCAATGTGCAGAGTACCATTGAGGCTGCCAAGGCGGAGAGAAGTGTCAAGCTTCTCCGTAAGTCTGTCATTGGTGCACTC
>ERZ778512.712-NODE-712-length-25932-cov-10.212467_pt1 | contig 25932 bp, 27 predicted proteins | sample MGYA00510346_ERZ778512 | MGnify/ENA primary metagenome ERZ778512 (study PRJEB29527, sample SAMN07138962) | mouse gut metagenome | material: feces | host: mouse | place: China:Nanjing | collected 2016-01-25 ...
TTGCAGTTTTATGATATTCTGTGAAAGTATAAGTTCGAGAGCCTCTCTCTCCGCTTCTAACATTGAAAATCAATGTTTTAGCGAATAAGTACCCGAAAAAGTACCCGAAACCGGACTTTTGAGGGTACTTTTCTTTTATCCGGGGCCAATATAAAGCCGGAAGCCCCGCCCGGCTCCCGGCCCTATTCGTTTATTTACCTTTGGCGGCTCGGTGCATCTTTATGGCTACCTTCAAGCCGATGATTATCGCGTAGACGCTGAACCCGCCGACGACTGCCAAATATAGCCAATCCCAAATAGTGGACTTCGGCTTTTCCTCGGTCTTGGTGTCCGTGGCCTCCTTTGTGTCGGCTTGAACGTCTTGCTTTACCGCGTCATCCTCGGTAGTGCTTCGGTCGGCATGGGCTTCCGTCCGGCTTTGCTCGTTTTTCTCCCCATTCAGAACTGCCCGGCCTTTCGTGATGCTTTTTACGTTGGGAGGCTTCGCCTTCTCGTCGCCCTCGGAAGCAGTAGCGGCTATTACTGTGTTAAGCCAATCCGGGGCCGTGCTGTCGTTAGGGAATGAAGGAACGCCGCCGGGGTAAAATTCCACCGTTGTAAAATCTACTACCACGTTCCGGCGTTCGTCGGTCGTTACGTTGGTAATTATCCCCGCCTTCTCTGTGGATCCGGCGTGGTGCTGTTTCTCGGTCGTCGCCGTAAGCTGCGCTTCGGCCTGGGTGTTGGTCGCCGTCGCCTTCCGGCTCGTTGTACAGGCGGACGCGAAAAGCGCAAGCACGACTATAAGAATTTGGGCTACTCGGTTCATACGTCGGGGAAGGTTATAGTTTTTTCGGGGTTGGTGTTGTGGGTAAGGCTTCCGTACTTAATACGGTTAAGACGCTTAAGCCATCCGTTCCTAAATCGCTTTTGCGAAGGGTTGGCGGCTACGATTCCTTCAATGAAGGCGACGCGGGCGGCTTTTATCCTGTCGAACAGGGCGCGGGGGTTCTGCGCGTTAAGGGCGGCTAAGGTCTTTTCGCCTACAATGCCGTCCACCTTCACGCCGAGAAGGGCCTGAACCTTCGTTATTCCGTGCTTGCCGGAAGCCCATACCCAATCGACGACAATGTTAGCGACTGACTGCGACGCTATGCGGTCGGCTTTCCACCGGTTCCAATAGTGCGGACGCATTACGCGCTCTATTGCGTCGGTGTCGGTTATCTTCTTGAGGTCGTCTACGTCTATATCGCCGTCGCCGTCCTTATCGTAGCCAACTTGTCGCCACGTTGCAATAGTTACTCCTTTGTTGGTCGCTCCGCCCCGGTCGTAGGGGTCGTTTACAAACCCGCCTTCGTGCGACAAAATGAAGGGGGCTAATACTGCTAAATCTGCCATAATGCTTTAACGGTTGGTTTATTCCTCTAATTCGGCTTCCTGTGCTTCTTCGGGTATGTCTTCGAGCGCGTCGTCTATTTCCTTCTTGCCTATAAGTTTGAAGAAGTTAAAGCGTTTCTTTATGCCCTTATATTCAAAATAATTATTAAGGCAGCTTGATATCTCAATGCCGTAAATTATAAGAAGTAGAGCCATTGAAACTATTGGAATACCCAATACGATGCCGACGGAACGGCCGCAAAGTCCGGCTAATGTTACCCAGCAGAAGTAGTCCGCCATCTTGTTTATGGTTCGCCGCCACGCTGTCGAACCTCTTATTTCCTCGCCCCGCTTTACCGCCTTCTTAATACCAAACCGAAGGTCGGTAATAATAAGGACGAGGCCGAATAAAAGCCACGGGGTAAGGGTGTCGTAGAAGTCCGCCAACGCTCCGCCTATCGACGGAAGAAGGTGGCTAAGGTAGTCTTCGGTCATTTTCACTGTCGTTGTTGGTTTAGTACCCGGCCCCGGCGAGGTCAACTTTGACCATTGCCTTAATCTCGGCTACTCGGCGAAGGTGTGCGGTATAGGCGGCTTCCGCCTTTTCTGCTTCCTCGTTTTCAAGTAGCCCGGCGCGGGCGGCGTTGTAGTCGTTAATCAGTCCGAACTCTTCCGTTTCCGAAACTTCGGCACGAATGACGGCGCGGGTAAGGTCTTTGTAGTTGGGCGTTCCCCACACTTCCACGGTGTCGTAGTCATAGACTATCCGGGGGCTGACTATGTTAACGGCGGTGTCTGTCCCGTCCGGGGTTTCGTCGTCGGACTGAGCCACGGGTTCGGGTTCTTGGGTTCGGGCGGCTACGTTATAATTGTAGTGGTACGCGCCATTTCCGAGCGGCAAAATGGCCGCCGGCCTAACGTCTGAATTTGATTTCATACGGGCTTATTTTATTAAGTTGGTTAATTAAGTATTGGCTATCGCTGTATTTAAGCCAACCCCACCACGGCGCAATAGCCTGTAAGAAGTCTTTCCGGGATATAGGGTTCTTGGCTTTCCTTAACTTCGCTATCTTCCTACAAAGGGCTTGTTTTATACCTTTCCTTATCCGTGTTTCGTTAAGGTAGAAGACAAAGCCTAAAAAGTCTATACCCCGGCCGTGTTTGTCGCTTCGGTCTAAGGCTACGGGGAATATTTGCTTATTCCTCTTTACCTCTATCCGTAGTTCTACGGTAGAGTATCCCTCAATCTCCTTTAACAAACGGTGCAAAAACTCTTTATCGTTAGAAAGTATAATAAAGTCGTCGGCGTAGTTTATCAGCCACTTCGCGCCCATCTTCTCCTTAAGCCTGTGGCAAAGGTAGGTTATATAAAGGTTGGCGAAGTACGGACTTATAGGGCTACCCAGCATTACCCCTTCTTCGCTGTCTATAATAGCGTCTAAATACCGAAGTATCTGTTTGTCCTTGATGCTCCTACGAACTAACGCCTTTAATACGTCGTGCTTAATCGTAGGGTAGAATTTCCGCATATCGAACTTAAGACAATACACCCGGCCGCTTTTGCGGGCTTCCTGTATGAAGCTGCGCGTTCTTAGTGCTGCCGGAAGCTGCCCGCGTTTCCTAATGCCGCAGTAACTATCGGCTATAAATACCTTATCCCAAATCGGGCGAAGGGTCAATAAAAGGGCGCGGTGTATAATTTTATCGGGAACTTCGGGAAGTATAGTAAGAATACGTTCCTTCCCGTCGTTGATTGTTACGTTGTATGTCGGCGACGGTCGGAAATTGTCGCCTTCAAGCAAAGCACAAATAGAAGCCGTGTTTTCGGGCTTGTATTTATGCGACATCCGGGCGGCGCGGTCTATGTTCTCCGCGCTGCTGAACTCGCCGTATAAATTGCCGTGTCTTTTCACTTGCTTTGTGCTTTGCTGATTACTTGGCGTTCTTCGGCGTTAGCCTACCAAAAGCCGTTAATAATTACTATTTTTCGCCGTGTGGCGGGGTCTTTGCCATTTTAAGTTGTAAGCCCTTATTTCTAAGGTTATCAGTAATTCCGGGAGCCGATGTTCGCATTCGTATTCGTAGCCGCGTTGTTCGTATTCGCGTTCGCAAGCCCGGCATTCGCGCCGTTATTCGCGTTCCCACCGAACAAAACGCCCGTAGGCAAACAACCCAATTCGTTTTATTCAAAGTAGTAGCGCGTTCCCGAAGCCCTCATAGTAACTTTTCGCGGGAAGGCGTTACGCTTCTTTATCTCACGAAGAACGTACTTTATTTCGGTGGAATTGGTAAAGAACTTTTCCACCTGGCCCGGCTTGTCGGGGCTGTTGTCCGGGTGCCTTATCTTCACTAAGAAGCGTTCCGCCCCGAACTTTGTCTTTACTCCGTCGATGAAGTCTTCAACGAAGAAGGACAAATTTATTAACTTCTGCTGCGTTGTTTCGTGGCAGTTGAAGTGCTTGTTATTTTCGTCCTGTGGAATATTCAAGAAGGCGAGTGTTCCGTCGTCCTGCTTGGGGTTGGTTTCGTTACTCATTCTATTGTCGTTTTATTGACCCCAACCGCCGAACAAACGGGGCGCGGCGGTTGGGGCGTGTTAATGTGTTTTCGTTGGTCGTGGGGTACGGGTTACGCTACGGGTATAAAGCAAAGCCGGGAGCCGAGGTACGCACGCGTATTCGTAGCCGCGTCGAGCGTATTCGCGTACGCAAGCCCGGCAGGCGCGCCGTAAGCCGCGTTCCCACCGAACAAAACGCCGCGCATAGCCACGCCGGACGCGGGTATATTGGTATAGAAGTAGTCCGCGAAGTAGGTAGTAGAACCGCCGCCTACTTCTACGGGCATATTCTCGCCGAACTCGCCGCCCATAATGCGCTTAACGTAGCCTTCCTTTCGGGGAAGGTCGCCCCGGTAGTCATAGCCGTTGTAGCTGCTGTCTTGGAACTGCGCGGGGTCGTCGCAAACGTAGAACTTCGACAAACCGCCCGCTTCTTCGCTTTGTATCTCACACTTACAGCCGTCCGTCCAGCTCCAAATGTGGCCGAAGGGGTTTTCTATCCCTCGGTAAGAAGGAACTTTTACCTTCGTAACTACTCCGGGGTCGTACTCGTCCGGCATAGTAAACTCCACTACGCCGGAAGCGTTGCCGAGGCTGTTAGTGGTTCCGCACGGAACGAAGGGGTAGTAACCGTTATAATTACTCCACTTCGTACTGTTAAGCGTAGTAACGCCCGCGCCGAGTCCGCCCTGTTTGTAGCCGTTGGCGTCCGGCTGTGCGTTAAAATCGGCCTGGCTGTTAAGGTTGGCGTATTCAATTACGAAAAGCCAATAGGTCGCCAACTGCGCGGCGTAAAGGTCGCAATTCCACCCCTTGCCGTTAAGTCCGGCTTCGCCACGGTTGCGGGCATAGTTGCGGAAGTTGGTAAGGGAAATAGCCGTAGCCGGAAGTCCGAGGAAACTGCGGTAGGTTCCGTCGTAAGCTGTGTTATTGTTACCACCACGGAAGGCGGCGGTAGTATTGACGACGGACGCCAACTTAGGCGTAGCCGCTACGGTTCTGTCTACCGTGGCTTCGTAGGCACTGCGGTACATCTTGGGTACTTCGTGGAAGCCGGGCAGCGGGTATTCTGAAATAAGGGCTATAAGGTCGGTTCCGTCGAACTCAAACTTACGGTAGTGCTTGGGGATTTCTACCATAACTTGACCGTCCGCCCCGGTAAGGTTAGCGGCGGCCCCGGTGTCGCGCTTGGTGCTGTCGTTGGCGTGAAGGTAGTAGGCTACCGTTCCGTTATCACGAAGCACACAACGGCGCATCTTGGACTGAACCGGGAGCGACGTGTGCAACTCCGGGCGTCCTATTCGCTCCAATGTGGTAGCGGCTACGGTCGTCTTTATGCGGACGCCGTAGTAATAATCGTAGGGGAAGGCGGGCTTAGTGTTGCCCGCTGCTATTATTAAACCCATAGTTTGTTGGTGTATTAGTAGCCCCAAAGAAGGGCGGTTTTTTGACTTGTTTCTTTTATCTCTCGGACTATTTCGGGGTTCCAGCCCGTTTCAAAGCGCGTCGCAATAAATTCACCTTCGGGCATCCCCCAAAGGTTCACTTCAAGCACTACCGCCGCTTCTCCGTCGTTCTTGACGCAAAAGGGCGTATCTTTTCGGAAGCTGTCGCCGTCGAATTTGACCGCGCCAATTACCGAAACTTGTGCGCTTACTAAATCGCCGTTCCTGTTTCTCATTGTTACTGCGTTTTTGGTGTCTGCAAAATTACGTTATATTCGTATCACTTTAATACGTCGCTAAGTGTCCGTGAAGTGTTTGTTAGCCCGGCCGCCGTGTAGGACGGGCTAACAAATGCTATATAGCGGCGTGTTTCAGTTGTTTAAGGGTATTTCTATATTGATTTTACAAAATAGGACTTCCCGGAGCCTGACTGCACTAATTGAAGGTCTGCCGTGTTTAGAATAGTCCACGACACGTTAGCTGTTCCCGGCTTTATAAATGCTTTAAGCCGGACGCGTCCACAATTTGCCCCTAATTGTATATGGGTTATTTTTTGGCGTCTGTACCAAAAATGTGGCTGAGTGTCGTTGTTTATGTCTATACTAATAGGCATTGTTATCAAACAATCGGTTCCACAAACATTTATTATATCGGCTTCTATACCGTCCATTTCGACGTATATAGGCATAATTACGCCTACCGTTGCTTGGGAAGCGGAAATAATCATCATGTTCATTCCCGTTTCAACTCCTGGCCACTGGGTAGAACTACCGCTTAATTGTTTGTAGGGTGTCCCAATCGCACCGTTAAAGCGGCCCGAAGTAGCTTCTATTTCGCCTTTGAAACGCCCCGAAGTAGCGGTTATTTTTCCTTTTATATCGGCTTTCGTGGCTACAAAGCTGCCGTCTTGAAGGACGCGGTAGGGTGCAGTAAAGCGGTTAACCTTACTTGCTCCCGCCCAAATTCTAACCTTCCGTTCTTCCTTCTCGTTGGCGGCTTCACTCTCGCCCCCGGTAATACCCGCTACAATACTTTGGGAATTACCGTTAGCAAGTTGCACAGTTCCGGCGGTAACGATTCCCCGGTCTATGGTTACTTGGGTATTGTCGTAAAAGGTCGCTTCCGCCCAATCGTTAATATTGTAGCCGGAAGTTCGGCCGGTAATACAGCGGTATAGGTCTTTTCTTGCTACTCTTGTGCTGTCCGTCCATGACCGTAGCCAAAGGTCGCCAACATCGTAAGGCCCGTAAGGGGTGCTTACAAATACTTGTCTTTTGCGGTCGGCGGTGTCCTGTGCTTGGTTTGCGGCCTCGTAGGCATCTATTGCCTTTTGGTCTTCTATGGTCTGCCAACTAAAATTATAAATAACTGTACCCGTAGAAGGGTCGATAAGTGATATCGGATTCTGTCGGTATCGCTTCAACGTCTTCGTAGAAGAATTGTACCACATATCGCCTATGTGTTTACGTTTTTCGGCGGTCGTAGTCCAATTCTCAGAAGGGTCGGTAGTTTGAAACCAACTCTCTATTTTACCGTCTATCTGGTCTTCTATGTCGCTGACGGTCGGAAGGAAGTTGTTATTTATGAAGTTCGTTAACGCCGCGTCGTCGGTGTACTTACTTGCCTTCTCCCAATCGCCGGAATTAAAAGCCCCGGTAAGACGTTCTTTTTTACATCGTAGGATGTCGCCCGTGCTTCCCTGTACCCACAAGTCGCCGATATAATAGGGCGTGTAAGGGGTTGACACGAAAATTTTAGCCTTGTCGTTAGCAGCGTCGAGTGCGTCCTGTGCCAACGCTAACGCTTGGGCTAATTCTGTGTCTTCAAGTTCTACCCATACATAGCGGTACTTGCGGCCCGGAACGGCCCCGGCAAAAGGCGGCGGAGTAAAATACATTTCTTTGACGTAACGCCAAACTTTGCCCGACGAAGTGTTATAATAAAGGTCGCCGAGGTGCTTTTCTTTTTCTTCGTCTGTTCCGGCGGCTGTATCCGCGTCTATCCAACCCTTTGCGGGTTCATTAGGCGTGGCGGTAGGGTCGGTATTTAGCGGTTTTGGGTCTTCGCTATAAAACCATTGTTCTATAACGCCGTCTAACTGTCCTTGCAGGTCGCTCAATATTCCCGGAAGGGTGTTGTTTATGTAGCTCTTAAGTTCTTCGGTCTTCTCCTGTACGTCAGTAATGTTATAGTAGTTCCCGTCTATGCCTACGAAACGAATAACGCCGCCTATCTCGTCGTTATCCAAATCGAAGTAGCACTTACCACCCCCGCTACTTTCTATTCGCCCGGTACGAAGGAAACGCCCGTTAATGGTCGTACTTCCGTAGGTAAGGCTTACCAATCTGCCGGGGTTCTTGCCGCCCGCGTCGGTTACTACACTGTTAAGAACTCCTATAAGAAAGTTGTAATACCCGGATTCCTGTTCTACTTTTATAGCACTTTGGGAAAGGATAATTTGTCCGTTCCCGGCGGTGGTGGAACATCGGGCGTAAATAAAGTAAGCGGTAGCAGTCTTTAAGTTGGTAAAGGTTGCCGCCGTAAGTACCCACGTCCGTATATTTTCTTCGATGGCGTAGTGAACTAACAAACCGTTTGAAACAAACAACGCGTTTGGATCCTTGTTATAGTTCGGTTGGAAGGTAATGTTTTGGAGCGCGAATTGTGTGGACTTCGCGCCAACGCTCAACATTTGGGTTTCTATCGACAACGGTTTTATTTTCTCGCTGTAATAGTCGCCTTCCGGGTCAAATACCATACTTAACAATTCTTGCGTAGCCATCCAACGTCGGCGGGCTTTTGCGGGGTCTGCCAACTTGTTTATATTGATGACTTCGTTAATGTCGTCTATCTCGTTAAGGACGCGGACGGTTGTAGACTTGGTAACGGTGTCGCTGAGTGTAATGTCGTAGGCGTGTCGCTTTAAAAGGTTACGTTCTAATCTCACTATGCGGACAGCCTTATTAACGCCTATGTCTTCGTCCTCAATGTTAATGTAATCGCCAACGTGTAAAATCTCGGCTTCCACCTCGCGCCCGAACATCGCGGTAAAAAAGTCTTCGGAAATAGTAAGTTTATAACTTACTTGTGGCTGTGTCATGGCCGGGAAGTCCTTGTTAGCGGCTTCTAACAACTTGTTTTCAGCGGCGGTTATATAACTACGGGGCAGTTGTATCTCGGTAATAATATATTCGTCGTCTTTGGCAAATTGGAAGGCTTCGGAAGTAGCGGAAGGGAATACCGTACCGTTTTCGTCTGTAAAGCGGTTTAGTATGAAGGTTCGGGTAGCGTGGTCGTATTTGTGTACGTCAAATTCGTAGCCCGCCAATTGCCCGGACTGAAACTTTATTTTTGCATGGGTGTCGCCCAACAAATAAAGGGTGCTTCCGTCCGGGCCTTTGGCGTTAAGGTCGAACATAGCGTTATCCCCCTGGGTTGTGTCCGAAAATGTTATTTCGTCCGCTCCAACTGCTGTAACCTTTCCGACGCGTTCCGGCTTAATGTCGTAAACTTTTTCGTTTTCTTTTGTGCCGTATTGTGCCATAGCCTTATCGTCCTGTAAATAGGAAGTAAGGCGGTCGGTATTGGGAAGGCATAAGCGGGTATGTCCATAGTTGCGTCCGAGATTGTCCTGTCCGCCATAGACGAACAGGCGCGTAGTTATCCCGGCGTTATTAACGTTGGTGCGCTTTAGGGTGTAAAGCCCTTTACCGCGCCCGTATCGAAGTGTAAACGGGTGGGTAATTCCGGCTTTCTCCTTGATGTTAATCGTATTAAACCCGTTGCCGGGGGTTATCTCAAATTCTACGCCCCATTCGCTACAAACGTCTTGAAGAACTTGTAAGCAGTTCCGGCTTGCCGTGTTTATGTTCTTATAGGCTGTCGTTCCTTCTGCCGGGCAAACTCCTAAACGCCACTTATTCGGCTGTATGCGGTTGGCGTTCCATACCAATACGCGCAAATGTCCGTATAGGTCGCTATAATAGGTGTCGCCGTAGGCTTCAGGGGGTAGTTTATATTGGGCGTCTATTAAATCGTACTGCAAACCCTCAAACGTCATGTCGTATTCAAACCGACGGAGCCCGTTTTTTGCGGGTTCCGGCAGTTGGTTTGCCTTATAGGTTCGCCCGTAAACTTTAATACAGTCGCCTATTCCTACGGGAAGGGGTACGGATGACGAAACGGAAATAGTTACCACGTCGTCGGAAAGTAAGGCGGCTTTTTGGGTCGCCTTACTGATTCCGCTGACGTTCTTACGACTGAATAACGGCGTTTCGCTTCCGTCTGCGTGGTAAATTATAATCTGTTCCATACGATGATGCCGTTTGTGGAAAAGTCGGTTATTTCTTCAATTACACCGGCCACAACGACGTAATAAACGCCGTTTTCGGCGTAGGTATGTTTTAAAGCCTTCGCCCCGGTATAATCTCCGTAAACATCTTCGGTTACTGTTCCGTCACCCCAATAGACGCTAACAACTTTTTCGGTCTTTAGGGCGATGGAAAGCTCGCGGCTTGTTTCGTTGATTCGTTGGTGGCGAACTACGCGCTTCACTGGGTCGGGTTCTCTCAACTTTAGGCTAAAAGTGCCTATCATCTTATCGTCGTGCCAACGTTTCGACGGGGTTATACCGTCGGAAGCATAGACTTCGTAAAGAAGTGGCTTTGTCGGGTGGATGCTTATCATAAGGCGGGCGGTTCCGTCGGCTCGTAGAAGGTCGTAAAGTCTATTTACTCGCTCCACGAAGTCAATTTTACCCGTAGCCTTAAGCCAACAATTAAGCGTTATTTCGCGTTCCTCGTAACGCTTATTCGTTAGATCGACTACTTTACCGTGGTAGTCGGGCCAATCAATAGAAGAAGGCGTTTTTAGTTTTGGTTGGTCTAATACTCCCGTGGAACTTTCTACCCTTATACCTATGTCGCGGAAGTTTACACCACTAAGGTAGTATTCAAGTTGCGAAACGTTATTAAGGGTCTCCGATATTTCGTTGTTTGACAGGGCTGTGTTGTATATCTTTACTTCGTCTAAGTCCGCGTAGCCGTTTTCGGTTCCGTAAACATCTTGAAGAATTGCTAACCCTGTAAGTTGTCCGGGGAGCGTAATGCTCCCTATCAGCTGCGTATCAAGAAACAGGGCAACTATATTCCCTATTTTTCTTACTGCTATGTGGTACCACCCTTCCGGGGCTACGTCTAACCATATTTCGCGGCTTCCTTCCAATTGGGCGGTATTGCAGAAAAGCCCGATTCGCCTTCCTGTAACTCCGTCGGCGTATGAATTGGGCCTCACCCACGCTAAAATAGTGAAGGTTCCACTAAGCGGGATAAGGTCTGCCGGAACTTCGGCGTAGCCATCGCCGGGGAACCGTATGCAGTTCCCCTGTCTGCCGACGACGAAAGGACAGCCCGTTACTTCCGCGTCATTACGGTTTGCCGCGAAGTCATAGGCTACGTTAGAACCGTCCGCTTCGTCGAAGGGAAGGTTTAATATAAGATTTTGCTCTAATGCCATTTTACTTACGTTTGTCGGTTGTTTTTATCTTCGCTTGCTCTTTGGCCTGGGTCTTGCACTCTCCGCCGTGAAGGATTACGCTTACCCTTGCGTTGTCGCTTGCTGTTATCTGAACCTTTGCCGCCTCGGAAACGACGACGACAATAAAGGCGTTATCTTTTGCCGTGATAGTTATCTCGCTGTTGCCACGCGCCGAAATGGAGGCGACATCGAAGTTACTATATTCCGCTATCCCGGTCGCGTTGTCGAAGGCTATAACACTTCGCAGACTTTTCGCCGCTATCCTGTCGTCAGCGCAATACACTCCGAAACGGGCGCGTATGTCGGCGAACTCCGCCCGAAGTTCCGGCGACGGGTAGTTATTTTCTTCGCAGAAGTCCTGCCCCTTTACGAAAAGGGTTATTAGGCGTTCTTTGGTCGTAGCGTTCAGTATGAAGTCGTACCACTCTGAACAAATGCCTTTGGCTTTCGCTTCGGCGGCTAAAGCCTTTTTAAGTTTGTTTAATTCCATTGTCGTAGTAAGGGTTAATCGGTTATTCCTTGAGAGCGCAAATCGTCGCCTTCGTCAATGCCTAAGCGGGAAAGTATGCTTAGAAGTGTTCCGGCTATGTGTCCTAAACGGTTATCCATGCTTGTAAGGCGGCTTAGCTGCTGTCGGAAAATTTCAATAGAAACTACTTGGTTTTGTCGTACCGCGTTAGTCTGTCCGGCTAAGAGGTCTATACTCTCTTGGCTTGCGCCTTTTATTGCCCCGCTTAGGCTCGTCGGGTCGCTGTCGTCCAATTCCGCGAATAGGTCTTTATACATATCCATCGCGTTTTTGAAGTTGGCCCCGGCTGCGGCTACTGCGGCTTTGAAACGTGCCTGTTCTTCCGGGGTAAGCCCGTCGAAGCTACCGTTTCCTTCCTCGTCAAAGCCCATGTCTTTTTGAAGCTGCTTAATAGCGTTTTGAAGGGGCTTTTCTAAAAACTGTAATTTTAGGGCGTTGGCAACGGCGTTCCTTAATACTTGGTTAGCTATGTCGCCGAAGGCTTTAGCCGCGTCCTCGCCGCTCTCAAAGGCTTCCATAAGCGCGTCCTTAAGTTGGTTCGCCAACTCCCCGGCGGAAGTCTGCGTTATACTCTTGGTTATCTCACTTATGATGTCTTGTATTTGTCGGTTGGCGTCGGCTATGCGTTCTTGGTATTCTTCAACCTTGCCCCAATCGGTATGTTTTTTCGATTTCTCGTCGTTTATCATACCGTAAATTTCGTTCTGCTGTTGGCGAAGATTGGCAATTAACGCGCTTTGGTTTTGGTAAACGGTTTCGCCGAGAGCGTTGTCTACGGCGTGTTCCAACGCTGTATAGGCACGGCCCAACCGGGTAACGGCTTCTTCGTGTTTCTTGATTGAACGCTCCGCTTTTCGGTCGCGGCTGTTGAATAGGCCGAAAGCAGACGACAAAAAGCCGATAGAACCCTGTATAATGCTTAACGGGTTCGCGGTGGCTATGCCCGTCGCTATCTGTGAGGCTCCGTCCAACATACCGCCTATGTCGTTAAGTATGGTTTCCGTTTCCTCGTCCATACTTAAGCCCATCTTCTTTATTCCGCTTACGACGCTGCCGAAGCACGACGAAACAAAGGTTAGGCTACTGCCGAGGTCGGCAAAGTTTTCCTTTATTGCCGCGCCTACGCTCTTGGCGGTGCCCTGTTCTTTATTAAGGGCGGCGTTCAATATATCGAGTTGCTCCTGTCCTTCTATGGTAAGTTCGCCTTTAATCTTAAGTCCGTTAAGCGTGGCAATTTTCCGGCGTAGCATATCGACGTAACTACTGCCTTCCGCCAAAAGGTCGGCGAAGGCTTCTTTGGCGATCCCGGCTAACGTGGTGTCGCTGCTGTTTATCGCGTCCGTATAGTCGGCATATTGCTTTTTCTTTTCTTCTAAGGACTTTACAAACGGGTCGTCACTGTCTAACAACTTATCCGCCTTCATTGCGGCGCGAAGCTCGCTAAGGCTCTGACGAAGGGCTAAGAATGGGTTACGGGTCTGCAACTCGTTTTTAGCCTTTTGCAATTGGTCGTTAATAGCCTTGAGGTCGGCGGGGTTGAACTCTGCCGAAAGATTTACTTTCCGGCTGTTTATGTCGTTCAAAAGCCGGTTAATTGTGGTTGTGCTTAGGCGGGAAATATCGCTAAATAACTGCCCCCAACTTTCGGAAGCCATAAGCCTTTGGGCGGCTAACTTGGAAAGTTCGGTTTGCTGTTTGGCGTTAATCTGCGCTATCATGGCGGCGTTGCCCTGCTGTTCGGCTAATGCACGTTGGGCCGCGTACTTTTCAAGTATCGCGGTTTCTTGTTGCTGATAGGTTTGGTATTCCTGTAACAGCGTGTCGTATTGTTCGTTTCCGCTTCGCTTATTATATTCGGCGCGTTTGGCTTCAAGCGCGGCTAAGGCGGCTTCGACTACTTGGCGTTCTGCGTCTGTGGTGGCTTCTGCGGCTCTCCGGGTCAGTAGTTCCCGGTTCCGGGCATAACTTTCTTCAAAGTCTATTTTCTCTTGAAGATAGGCGGCGTATTCGTTAAGTAGGGCTTTGGTTTCTTCCTTAGCCTGTTCCTTAGCGTCGTTCTCTGCGGCCGTAAGTATTTCCGCCTTTGCGTTATCAACGTCGGAATTATCCCCGGAAAGTTCGGAACGTCGGCGTTCTATGGTGGCTAACATTTCGCTTAGGGTCTTGCACTGGGCTAATTCCTGTTGTAGTTGTGCGTCGAAGGCGGAAATAACCGATTCGCGGGTGACGTTGGCTATCTCGTTGTTAAGCGTAGTAAGGTTCTTAAGGTCGGCGGCTGTCTTTGTGGCTTTGGCTTCAATCGCGGCGCGTTGTTTCTCCAAATAGTCAAGATAGCTACTGCCTTCCTTCAATAAGGGCGCGAACTCGGAAGCGGCGGCGTTCCTAACGGTTTCGTCGCTGCTTGTTATCCACTTCAAATATTTTTCGTAAAGCCCTTTTCGTGTCGCCAACATTTCGGCGAAGGGGTCTTTTTCTTTGTTGGATCCTCCACCCCCGGAAGTAGTTTTTAGGCTTAAACGTTCTACTTCTGCTTGCTGTGTGGCTATTTGTTTGGCAAGATTGGAGCGTTCTGCGTCGGTAGCTGCGTCGTTATAAAGCCCGCGAAGGCGTTGCAGTTCCTTCTCTGCGGCCGCTACGCTTCCTTCTACGACTTGCCCGGCTTGGTTGCCTATCTGTGCTAAAATACCCTGTTCCTCGGCTGTAAATTTCGTTTGCTGCTCGATTAGCTTCTTTGCTTCGCCCTGTAAGTCTTCTAATTCCTTCCGGGCTTGTGCCTTTGCTTGGTTTGCAACCTCAATATAGTAGCCTGTAACTCCGCCATATTGTCCGCTACTCGTCTGCACGAATTGGCTAACGGTGTCCGGCATAGCGTCTATTTCGGCTTGCTTCTTTATAATTTCTTGGTACTTCTCGGCGGCGAGGTTTTGGGCGGCTAAAGCCTTAGCCTTCATAATACAGGCTTCTACGAACTTCCCGGAGTTTTTAATAAGTAGGCCTTCGGCTTCCTTCGCGTTGCGAACCTTGTAGCCTAAATCGCTAAACTTGTCGGCGTTATCCTGTACCCATTTTTCGCGGTCTTTTAATGACCCGGTAAGGCTTAACCATTCCGCTTGAAGGGCGCGGTATGCCGCTATCGGCTTCCCGGCGGCTTCGGCTACCTTCTTGTTGAACTCGTCGCCGGCTTTCTTGGCTTCCGCTTGTTTGCTGTTCAACTTGGCAATAATGGCAATAACGGCGGTAATAGCGACGGAAAGGCCGAGAGTTAGTGTCGCCATAAGTGCTTGGGCGGCTACGGTGGAAATACCCAACGCCCCGGCTAACTTAAGGTTGGCGGCGGCTAACAACTCTTTCGCTTTTGCTACGGTGGTTAGCATAAACGCGCTATCCTTATTTAAGGCGTTGGCGACTTGTTGCAATCCCATCGTTATCGACATAAGGGCTTGAACCTTCAACATAATTTTTTGAAGGTTTTCGTTCTCTCCGGCGAAAAGTGCTACCGCGCCTTGTGCCGCGCTGAACGCTCCGGCTACGCCCGAAAGTCCGGCTATCATTCCTTGAAGTCCGGCGTTATCGTGGCTAAATATTCGGGCCTGAGTCTGCGCGTCGCCTATGGCGTTGGCAAGTCGTCCGGCTTCCTTTTGAAGTTGTCGGAAGGTTTCAGTTCCGCGTAGCCCTGCTTCTTCCATCTGCCCTAACTGCTCGCGGACGTTCCTAAGCTGCGTTCTTAACGACTGTTGGGCGGTAGCGTTGTTTTTGGCGGCTTCCTGTGCTTTGCGTAACTGCTGTTCCTCACGCAAAAGCGCGTCGGCCTGCTTCCCTGCTTCGTCTATGACTGTTTGACGTAAGGTTATTTCTTCCCGTAGTTGGGCTTGCTTGGTTTGAAGGGCTGCGGCTTCTTCCTTATGCCCGGCGGAAAGAGCCTTAGACGCTTCCGCGCCGAGGCGTTTGTACTCGTTTTCCAACTCGGTTATAGCCGCCTTGTTGGTATCTACTATAACATCTATGTTGGCAAAGGCTTTGTCAATAGCTTGGGCGGCGCGTGTAAATGCTCCGTCCATCTGCTTTCCGCCTAATACGGCCGCGCCTTGAAATTCCTGTATAGCTTTCTTACTTTCGTTAAGAACGCTTAGTAGCTGTTTGTTGGTGCCGGAAATCTCAAACGACAGCCCGCCGCCTTGAATATTCATCGGTTCATCCTGTTTATAAGGTTCATTATTTCCGCCGCGTTGTCGTCGGTAAGGGCTATTTCCACGTCGTCGCCGGACTTCCCGGAACTGCCGCCGCCTTTACCCTTTTCCTCTACTCCGGGCGCGTCTATTAACATCCGTTGCACCGCTCCCCACGCTATACCGTGGAGAAGGTAGTCCAACGTCCAGCCGAAGTGTGCGCAAACGGAACCCCGGCGGCCGTGCGGGCTTCTTAATCCTGTGGCTCTATACGAGTCGCTTCCGGTTCGCTTGTTCGCGTTGCGCTCATCAACCGCATAGAGTTTACAAAATCCCCTAAGTTGCTTACGTTCGTTATAATAATAGCCAACGTCAGCAACTCCGAAGGCTTTAAGGTATGGAAGAAAAGCCGGGTAAGGTCGCGTAGTGCCTTGCGGTCTTCCTTCCGGCGATAGGTCGTGCCGTCAAAAGTCGCTATATAATAATCCTCGCCCAATACGGCGGTAGCCACTACTTCGGCGAGCTGCTTTGCTTCCTTGTTGGCTAAGGCGCGGGCGGTGCGTAGGTAGTCGTCGTCGCCTAACTTGGTTTCGTCTATCTCCATTTGAAGCCAAAGAAGGCTAAGGCGGTCTAAGGTTGCTAACGTCGGTTCTTGAATTGTATAAACCTTCGTTTCCGTTACCTTCTCACGTCTGCGGAAATATCCCCAAAAGCCGGGCTTCCGGCGGCGGTGTGTTATTTCCACGTCGAAAGTTACGCCTTCGCCTATCATCTTGCGCAGCTCTGTCTGCTCGCGGGTAAGGGCTTCTAATTTTTCGTCCTGTGTCATTGGTTGAATATGTTAAGACGGCCCCGGAACAATGTAGCGGGGCCGTCCGGGTGGTTGGTTGGGTCGTCCTGTTATTTCGGATTGACTAAGCCGACGTAAAGTTTTTTAAGCCCTTCGGTGTTGGGCTTCATCGCGGTGGCGGTTACTTCTACAAGAAGCAAACCCTTCTTAGAAAATTCGCCGTTGAGCTTCGCCTTAATCTTGGCACGGGGAACGCTGAACTTCAAACCCTTTCGGGGAAGAATTATAAGCGATTCCTCAATCTGTGTCGAAGCGTCGGGGTAAGCCCATACGTTGGAAGCCACTTCGCCGCCGAAAAGTCGTTTAAGGGTGGTAAGGTCGGGGTTCATGATGGAAAAGTTGAAGATAGTTTTACCTTGCTTACTCATCACTTCTACCGGGTCGTCTATTTCCTCGGCGTAAAACTCCGTTTCCTCGCCGTCCTCTTGCGACATCTTGGCGGTGTCTTGGTAGGTAAGTCCGAAGGTGGTATAGCCCGTTTCGGTAAAAGCGGCGGTCGCGTTGGCGGGTTCGCCTGTCTTACCTAAAATCTTGGATAGTCCTAAAGTTATTACCATGTCGTTATAGGTGGTTGGGTTAATGAATATTCCAGCTAATTCTCAAATTGCGGTAGTGCTGCTTTACCTCAATCTCTTTTATTGTCGTGTCGCTCTCTATCCAATATTCTAAGTCGGCCACGTTCTGCGCTTTCAAGTGGGCTTTAACCGCGTTGCCAATTATGCGTAGGCGTTCCCGGTCTGCTTTGCGCTGTTCTCTCCCGTGTATCTTTACCTTCTTGTCGGGGGCGAAGATATTTACGTTTGAGGTTCCGGTCTGCGGTTTTTCGTCCGTTATGGTTATAGTGTTTATTACTATGTCCTCGGCTTCGCTATCGTCGGGGCGTTCCCCCTGTACGAATACACCGCCGGAAATATTGACTTTCCCGGAACTGACGGCTTCCGCTATTATTTTGTAGAGGATGTCGTCGGTGTCTATGCTACTGCAATTTTCCACTACTTGAAGGCATTTTGAACGTTGGTAACTAAGTCGGCTAATTCTTTGGCTATCTCCTTTTCGGCAAACTTTTCGGCTGAGGTCAATACGTCGCGCCCTTTGCTCTCGACGTGAACGGCGTAGTTCATACCCGCCACGACGACTAAAGCATACCCGTCTGTATAGTTGCTTCCAACTTGAAGGGCTAAACGCTGACCTTCGTTAACTCCGGCGTGTCCGCCCTTGACAGCCCCGAAAGACACGTTTACGGGCTTCCCGTCTTTTACGACGACGTAGCCAATTGACGAGCGAAGGTTTCCCGTTTGGTCGTTAAAGCCACGTTCCGGCGGTATCAACTTAGCCAACTTTACGGCTTCCTCTCCTACGCGGCAAAGGCTCTCTATAATCTGCCTTTCCACTTCGGCAAGAAACGCCCTAAACGTTTCGTCTATGTTGCCTTTGAAGTTTGACGTTATACCCATAGCCTACAATGAAGTCGCCCTTTATCGAATTTTAAGCATTCGCCAATAATCCTAACTACTCCTTCCGCTTCCGCGCTTCGTAACGCTTCGTCGGTCAGCTCTGACGGGGTTAGCATTCGGTCGGCTACTGCCACTTCCTGGCCTAAGCCTACCCGTTCCGTTCCCGCCGGAAGTTGGATAAGGGAAGCGAAGGTTATAAACCTACCATTAGCCGCCTGTATCTGCGTTCCCTTGCCGTTTGTTTCCTCTCGGCATGAAGCGTGAAGTTTCCACGCGGCCCCGGTTGTCGTCCAACTACCGTTAGCGTCTTGTTTCGCTTCCCCGTCGCTGTTGCGCGTATAAAGGAAGTGCGGGTATTGGCTGTTTATAATCTCTTTTATTGCTACCATATCCGGCTTCGGTTCTTGACCTTCGGCGCGTTTGCGGGTGTTATCCCCAATTCGCCGCAAGTCTGATTATACCAAAACTTAATAGCTTCCCAATTCCACGTTACCGAATAGCCGCCTTCGCTGACGTTTGCCAACGGTATGACCGAGCCGAACTCTTTGCAAAGGGCGGTTTTTGCCGTCCTTACTTCTACTTCGGCTTCGGGGTCGGGAATTATCCCGGCTTGGTTGATAAGTATCAATTCCGCGTCGGCGTTGTCAATGCCGAACCGGGAAACGGTGCGCGAAAGCCATTCTTTGTACGTCATAATTGGAAGGTGTTAAACCGGGAAGCCTTCGGGGTTTCCGGGGCTTCCCGGCTGTTAGGTTAATGGTTCCACGTGTTCGCGTCGGTGGACATAAGCCACGAGTCGTTAGAAGTTTCCCACGCGGGGAAGGCGTTAGCAATGCCCATCGTGACTTCCTCTAACGGTTCTTCGTTAGCGAACTTCTTAATAAGGGTGTGGCCGTTAAGGGTCTTAAGGGCTACCGAACCTTTTACGTTAAGGTCTGCCGGGCGTTTCCAATAGGTATGACCCAGAACCTTAGACGCGCTGAACATTACGACATTCGTAACGAATGGGTTGCCGCTGAACGGGCGGCTTCCGTCGCTAAGTTCTATTGTAATGTCTTGGTCGATAACGATGATTTGCAGTCCGTAAAGGTAGGAAAGCCCGCGAAGGGCGTTATTTACCTGTTCGAGGCTCGGTGTCTGCTGAACGCCGAGGGCGTTGGCGGCGAAAGAAGCACAAGTTTTCTGTACTTCTGCCGTTTCTGTAAATTCGGCGAAGGTTTCCGTATTCATGAAGGCGTATTTAAGGGTTACGCCCTTCTTCTTCGCCTTTTTACATACCGCCTTGAAGTCTTTTGTAATAGGACGGGCGGCCGCAGAATTAGCCCACGAAGCGGATCCGGTTTGGAAGCCTACCTTTTGTTCTTCGGGGATAAGGTAGTCTACGTCGTATTCCGTAAGTACGGAAGTATTGTTTTCGTTGGTAAGCGTAATCTTGCCGTGGGAAATGGACTGCAACGCTATCCACTCCAAACGGGCGGCTACGCCATCCCAACAAAACTTAGTATCTTCCGCCCATGCGTCCACAAGTGCGCGAAGGTCGGGGTTCTGCGAAGTACGGGCTATCATAAGGTCGTATTCGTCCAGCTCGTCTTCGTCCTTGGTGCGCTTAATGGCAATTTTGGGAATATCGCCCTGAATACGGGCTATTGCCTCGCGGGTCTTTTTGTCAATTCGTGCGCCACGGGCTACGAGGTCGGCGGCTATTTTCAAGCCTACGCGGGTTTCCAACGCTTTCCACGTTAAGGAGTAGTTTTCCTTCAACGGGAAAAGGGTTGGGTAGTAGAACGGATGAAGGTTGTAGGTCTTGACTACGCCCGCCATGTCCTTCTCGTTAAGCCCTTGCATTAAAGTAGGTATCATAACTTTCTGCTGTGGGGGTTAGTTTAAATGAATTTAAGGGTAGGAAGCGCGGCCTTAATCTCGTCGCTAAGGGGCGGACAGAGGGCGGCGCGGAACTGCCCGAAGGTTATAGCCGCTACTGGGGTGTTGGTAAGGGCTTCTACCGGGTAACTGTCGCCGCAAGCGGCAAAAGGCGGGTACTTGAAGGCGGAAACGGTCGCGCTTTCGCCCTTTGCAAGCATAAGCGTTCCGCCGACGGGAATAGCCTCGCCGAGGGTTGTTCCTACGGTTATTTTGTCGAAGATTGGGGATGTGGTGTCAATGGCTGTAATAGCGTAAGACTTGGCCCCGGTCTTGAACATCACGAAGTCGCCTACCTTGAAGTGATGACCTTTCTCTACCTTGTATTCGGTCGCGGTCGTGGTTGCGACTTCCACAACTGCGGCGGTCTTGAGAAGGTGGTAAAAGCCCGCTTCGTCCGGCGCAATAATAGCACCTTCACGAAGGGGAACGCCGGGGATAAGGTCTGCAACGACTACGGTTACACCGTTAGGAATATCCGCCAAATTGTTAATACAGGCGTGGGCTACTCGCTCGTCCTGTTTGCGTTGGTATCGCATAAATCCCATTGTAGTGTCGTTTTAGGGGGTTGTTAAATTTCCTTCCCTGTAAGGGCCGGATTTGTTTCACTCTGCGAAGCGATGTAGTCTGCTACGCCCGCGCTAATACCCTCTTTGTTCACGGCTCCAAAGAGGGGCTTTTCGTGGTTAAGTAGTCCTTTGTCGCTTCGCTCCTGTGCAATGGCATCGAGGTCGCCCTGCACTCCGTTAAGGTACTCGTTAAAGTCTTCGTCGTCCTTGAAGGTGGGAGCAATGCGGTCGAAGCTGCGTAGCATCAGTTCGCGCTCCTTGCCTTCAATCTTGGCGGCTTCCAACTTTGCTACAAATTGTTCCCTACGGGTGGCTACGGTCTTTTCGGCGCGTAAGCTCGCGTACTCGTCGCGAATTACCTTGTTTTCCTCGCGTATGATGGCGCGGATTTGTTCGGCTGTCAATGCTCCACCCGTGGGCGGCGTTTCCTCGCCGGGTTGGGGTTCGCCGGGCTGTTCCTTCTCCTTGAAGTCGTACTTACGTCTAAGGCCGTCTTCGTGGGTCTTGTTGGCTTTGGCTATCTCCGCGTCGGCTGTCTTTCGCCATTCGGTTACGAACTTGCTTACTTTGTCGGCGGTAAGTTTACCTACGACTTCGTTTGCTTCTTCTTCGTTTGCTACCTGTACGCCGATAACGGCGGCCAACTGTTGCAAACCGTCTTTTCTCACGCCCGCAAATTTCGTTTGCAGTAGTGTAAAAATTGCTAATGTTAATTCGTCCATAAAAATTTGTAGGGTTACTTTATCAAGTGCAAATTTAGCGTATTACCTTAATACGGGTTCAAATATAGAACGGCAAACACTTCGCCGAAACTTCCTACGGTCGTGTCGCTTGCCATACACTTTGTAAGTGTTTTATGTGCGTTTTGTGAAATATTTGGCGTAACTTTGTGGCGTAGTCCGGGGAGAAATCCGGCTATTATCGAAGAAGCGATAGGTTCTTAGTATTTGAAAATCGCCAAATTAACAAATTACGAAGAATGAACCTAAGCGCGTAGCGTCGTATATCCTTACCCCGATATACCGATGAAGCGCGGCTATACGGTTTGTTTTCGTAAGGCGTTTGGCGATGCCGCAAATACTCAAACCTATATAGTCCGCGCTTTTTCTGCGTTTAACCCGGCTACTTCGGGCGGTGGCTGCAAAGTTACTAATTTTATGAAGAAGTTACTTTTTTGGCTCTGCCTTTTGCTCCCTGTGCTGTCCTATGCACAGGAACGCGGAACGCTTGCTTATCTTGATTCTCGTCCGTTCTACGGCGAAGTCGTGTTAGGCGATTCAATTACTAAAAATCTTCGGAAGTTGCACCTATTGGAAGAAAAAGCGGAAAAGGGAGGCTTCCGTTGTGAAGTAACCGAAAAGGAGAAGGAATGTTATAGGATTGGCGGGCATTCTCCGTTAGCCATATACGTTGACGTTGCCAATTACAAAATTAAAAATATCTTAGCCTATTTCCTTATCGGGAAGGGCGAAGAATTGGAAATAGTAAAAGCTCTTATGTCGGACTTTGGGGAATGGGCGAAGGACGACAACGGCTTTAATTGGTACGGAAATAAGGTTAGCGTTATGTCGCACTATTCGGACGACTTAAAAACCTTCTACGTTTTCTTTCACGACGTAACGCAGCCTTAAAATGGAAGCCGCGCTTATCCTTGCCGCCGTCCTTCTTGTCGGATCCTTTCTGTTTGTCGTGGTCGCTCTGCTGACGAAGCCCCGACGTATGCGGAAGAAGGCCCAACGCGAAGCCGAAGCGCGGGCGAAGGAATTAGCCGACATCTACGGGCGCGTCGCTGTTACTCGTATCAAGTTGGGCGGGCTTGAACGTGCGACGCGAATACTTGAAGAAGCCCGGAAGAATGGCGACGTAACAAAGTAATACGTTTGAGTAGTTTTTGCTATTGACTTTTTCGGTTGGTAACAATTAGTTCCGCCTGTTCCACGTTATACGGTTACGGCTGTGCCTTTGTGGGTATGCCGTTACCGCTTTCCTGTGGTGGCCGATTTGGTCGCGCCGTGTTATTGTGCTATCTTTGTGGCGAATAAATAACCATTTGCCCCCATGAATGAAAAGAACTTAACACCCGCCGAAACGTTCTTTATGAAGAAGGCGGAATTTGAACACGGCATAACGGAGGCCGTTAAGAACTTCGCCGGAATGTATGCCACGGACGTAGTTCTAAAGGTCGCCGTCGCCGTACAGCCCGCTTTAGCCACTTCCGGCGACGTGGTGGACTGCCGTATTAAAGGAGTCGAAGTTGAAGCAAAATATACCCAAAATGTCTAACCGTATAATTCCCCCCTTTCCTCCCGAACTCCGGGAAGCAGTCGCCGAAGTAAGCCGTTCCGTTGAGCCACTTCTTGACGACTTGGTAGCGCGTACCGCTCAGACTAAGGAAGGGCGCGTTTCTCTTGCATTGTGGGAAGTAAAGCGTTCGCACGGACGCGCTCGGCGCGAAGCACTACGGGAACTTGACCGGGTTGTTACTGAGCTATTCCCGCCCGTGGAAGGTGCGCCGCTTCCTTCCGACGAACTGAACGGGAAGCCGGACGTTCTACCGTGCCTTCTCATCGGGTCTACTGCCCCGTATTATTGTGGGCCGGTTAAGCCTTCTTCTTCTGCCCGTTTCGCCATATCCTCCTACTATCCGTTAATTGCCGAATTATGAAAGTTCCCAATATCCCCACCACGAAGGGCAAACAGCCCGTTACTATCGTTCCTAATAACGCCCTTGTCGAAGGCTTCCTTAACTCGGACGCTCCGGCGGAAGATATCGACGTAGTGCGACTTCTACAATATGCCGAGCCGGACGCTGAAAAAAACGGGGCTATTCTCCGGCGTTGCTTGGAAGGTAAAGCCCGCCTTCTTCCTGTCTATCCCGGTAATGACGAAAAAGAGCCTACGGGCGCGAAGTTCGTAGGCTCAATAATGGACGGCGGCTTATACGTTATTCCCGTCGGCTAAGGCTTCTTAAACGACTTCGCTAACGCTATCATTTCCGCGTATTCTGTTGGCATTAACAACTGGAATACGCGGTTTCCTATAAATGCGTTCTCGAAGGTGTGGGCTAAATATTCGTGTTCCTTCATGCCGTAGTTCTTGAAGTAACTAACGGAATGACCCCAGCCCACGTCGTCGCGGTTAACTAAGCTGCGCAACGTATCCATAAGGGCGCAAAATTGCTCTATCGCGTCGCCCTTCGTTATCCCGAAACGCTTAAATATCGGGTCGTCGCTTTTCTTGTCTTTTATCCGTCTATAAATATTATTTATCTTAGCGGAAAGGGTAACTATTTTCATTTGATTAACCTCGTGCCTAACCTTTTGAAGTTCGTATTTTCCTTTTTTGTGATTCCATACTTTCTCGGTAGTGTAATAGGTCGCCTTTTCTCGTTTGCGTAGGCGGGTTATTTGCCTGTCGCGTACATCGGTAACTTCCTTTGAAAATAATAATTTCCTTTGTTCTGCTATGGCGTGGCCGAACTCATGGTAAATTACCCGTATTCGGTACCAATCCGACGCGGCGGCGCGGCTGTCGCCGTCTATTACTACTAACTTGCCATTATTCGTGCAATAACTTCCCTTATTCTTGTGGCGTAATTCTAACTTCGGCTTTTCTTTAAGAAGGTCGAAGAAGTCCTTACTAAATTCGTGGCTGACCTTATCCAAATAAGCCCTTCCGTTCTCCAACTCGGTAGGCATATTCTTGGAATACGTTCCCTTCTTAGCCTTCGCCGCTGACAACTTGCCCGGAAGCGACGCAAAGAAGGCTTTAAGGCGGCTTATGCAGTCGCCGTAGTAATTGGTAGTTTTTATCTCATTGGCGTTAAGCGCGTCTTCTATCTCCTTCACAATATCCGGGAAGCCTACGGCCTGGGATGCGAAGTCTTCCACCTCGTTACGGGCTGATATCCATTCCGCCTGTCGGTTGAAGCGTTCGGTTTGTAATCGCTTTAACTCCGCATGAAGTGCGGTTTTGTCGCCCGCTGTCCTTAATGGATCCAACGCTGAAACATCTAAGCCGTAGGCGTAGGCCCACGTCTTATAATTGGCTATCTCGCTGTCGTAGGCTGTACAGGGTTCGGGCGGTTTCGCCGTTGTGCCGGGCATTTGCGCCCGTTGTGGTATCTGCGGAAGAAGCCCGCCGGAAATAACGCCCTTATTGAAGTTGTCGCGTATGTAGTACGGCATCGACTTCCAACCCTTAGCGCGGTCGGCTATCGCTTCTATATGGGAACGGAAGGCGGCGGGTACGTCGCGGACGGTACGACGGGAAGGAAGGCTTTTATAGGTCTGCCCCCTAACTATTGCCTTCAAGCGGTTAGCCCGGTCTTTATTATATTCGTCGTAGTCAGACATAATGGGAACGACTAAACAACGGCATTGCGGGTGCCAACCGAGGAACTTGAACGTTTTAGGGTAGTCGCCCGCCAACTCATCGCAAATATCGGTAAGCGGTACTTTCTTCCCTTTACTGTCGGTTGTCGTGTGGTTGTTACTCAACATTACCCGGAAGCCTACAACGAAGTCTAATTGTTGCCATCGTAAGTATTCGGCTTCACGGTATGCCATATTTACCTCGGTACGCGCCAAACGCTCGGCGTTCTTGGCGGAACTCCTGTAAACGCCGCGTCCGGGGTGGTACATGGCGGCCGCCTTACTTAGCCGAAGGTTTCCGCCCTTATCTCGGACGCGCCTAAATAGTTTGTCCGGCTGTTGTAGGTATTGGCGAAGGTCGCGGGAGAGCTGCTGTGCGCTGCGCCCTTCTCCTACGGCTACGTCTATACCCAATTCTAACGCCGTCTTAAATTCTTCCGTGTACTTCCATACGCGCTGACTAAGCCCCAAACCTCCGGCTTTACGCTGTTGGAAGGCTTGTAAGGCTTCGAGGTTTCGGGCTTGGTACTTCTCCGCTTCTTCCGGGGTTAGCCGGGACGTGCGAAGTATGGAACCTAAAAAAGCGTCGCTTTTGTCGCAGGCCGCTTGCCACTCCGTCCGCGTCCCGGTAGTTATAACGGCTTCTACCTTCTTCGTAAGTCGGGAAAGTATGCCTTCGGCTTGGCGACGTGTAGCCGGGAAGTCGTCGAAACTAAAAACGCCGTCTTCGGGTATGGTTATACGTCCGGCGGCGCGGGCTATCTCGTCGCAAGCGGTGTTATAGAGCCGTTCCACTTGGCGGGCGTACTGCCGCGTCTTGGCGTAGTGCCGGGCATCGAAGCCACGAAGTCGGACTATAAGGCGGTTTTCGGTATAATCGGGCATAAAGTTATTTTTTTCGGAATTTCGCGTTTAAGCGCGTTCCACTTCCGAGGTGGGCACTTTATCCATTCGGAAGGAAACGCGGCTTATACGCGGCTTAAAATGGCTTCTTTTGGTTCGTATTCTCCATAAATAGAGCGTATTGCGGAATTTTGGGCGATTTCGTGGGCTTAAAGGGTCGGTTCGCCTTCCGTCCATGCGTTGGCCCGGTCTTCTTCCGTTTGTATTTCGGCCTGTTCTACGTCCGGGTCTTCCGCCCAACCTAAACGGCGTATAGTCGTCTTTTGGCTTGCTAT
>ERZ778512.731-NODE-731-length-25192-cov-12.257787_pt1 | contig 25192 bp, 19 predicted proteins | sample MGYA00510346_ERZ778512 | MGnify/ENA primary metagenome ERZ778512 (study PRJEB29527, sample SAMN07138962) | mouse gut metagenome | material: feces | host: mouse | place: China:Nanjing | collected 2016-01-25 ...
TATTAGATTAAGATAAAGGTTTAAAAAGGAAAGAGGATGTCGTGAGACATCTTCTTTTTTATTATCCATTTTGTCGTAAACTGCATATCGACAAGGCGCTGTGCTGTCTTCCTCTGAAATGCCACGCAAACCCGTCGTCCAGTTCGCTGGCTCTTGTTAAAAAACAACTTTTTTAAGAAACGTAAACTAAAAAAAGTTGCATTTCGACGGCAAAAATTCTAATTTTGCGCCCGAATATTATCAATTCATTCAACCTATTTCCCGAATAGCAATCCACATGAAAAATCTTGACCTTATCCTCGCAGAGAAGCTACTGAAAATCAGTGCTATCAAACTTCAGCCGGAAAACCCTTTCACTTGGGCGTCAGGCTGGAACTCACCCATCTATACGGATAATCGCAAGACACTCTCCTATCCCGATGTCCGCAATTTTATCAAGGTCGAGCTCACCCGCATTATCCTCGAGAACTTCGGAGATGTCGACGCCATCGCAGGTGTGGCCACCGGCGCGATAGCCCAAGGCGCTCTCGTTTCCGACACACTCGGTCTCCCATACGTCTATGTCCGCTCGACCCCCAAGGATCACGGACTTGAAAACCTCATCGAAGGCGACCTCCGCCCCGGACAGAAAGTAGTGGTCATCGAAGACCTCGTATCGACTGGCAGAAGCAGCCTCAAGGCCGTCGAAGCCATCCGCAACGCCGGCTGCGAAGTCATCGGCATGGTCGCTATATTCAGCTACGAATTCCCCGTGGCAGTAAAGCGCTTCAAGGAAGCAAACGTCAACCTCATGACACTTTCGAACTACTCGGCCCTCATCACCGCAGCCCTCGAAACCGGATTTATCCGCGAGAGCGACGTCGCAACCCTCAAGGAATGGCGCAAAGACCCCTCGCTCTGGACTCCCGACTCCCCCAAGGTCGATGAATAAATCCCCTCTGACGACCGTCGCTCCGCCCAAACGGCCCGACCGACCGTCAATAATGATAGAAAAATCATAAGCCACCTGTCCGCAATCAGAATTTCAACGGGCCGGTGGCTTTTATCACCATAAAACAAAAACAAACCTCAACCACAAAAAAGCTAAAGTTATGGCAACATATACAGGCAAACCCGTGACACTACCCCGTCCCATCGGACAGATATACGAACGTGTGGCTGACCTCAGCCAATACCGCTCGCTCGTCGACCAGCTCCCCGAAGAGCATCGCGAAAAGCTCAACGGCGTCGAATTCGACGGTGACTGCATCCGCATGGAAGCCCCCGCCATCGGACAGCTCGTGTTTAAAATCAGCGAGCGCATCCCCACAAGCCGCGTAAGCTTCTCGGCCGAAGGATGCCCCGTCCCCCTCAGCCTCAGCGTCAACCTCAAGGAAGCCGGCGAGGACTCGACCATACTCACACCGGCAGTCAAAATTGAAATACCCCCGATGCTCAAACCCTTCATCGGAAACAAGATTCAGGAAGCAGCCGATAAATTCGGCGAAGTCTTCACCTCTATTTTCCAGTAAATATATCACCGCCATGCCCGCTCTCCTTCGCAAACTGCTCCCGGCGCTCACGCTCGCAGCTATGCTGACGGCATGCGAGTCGGTCGATGACGACCGCATCCCATACGCCGAAGTCCATCTGACATTCCACACCGTCGGCGACTGGAACATATATGGCGTGCAGGGCGACGCAGCCTCATCGCGCACCTACATATTCAACTCCAAGGAGCGCGTCCCCTCCAACTTCCCCTACACGACACTCGACCGCACCGGCTACGGCGGCCTGCTGCTCGTCACCGACGTGCTCGGCGACCTCCACGCCTACGACCTCGCATGTCCGTTCGAAGTGCGCCCAAACGTCCGCGTGTCCATTCCCGAAGGCGAACTCTTCGCCCGCTGCCCATCGTGCGGGAGCACGTTCGACGTGTTCCAGAACCGTGGCAACCCCATCTCAGGCCCGGCACAGGAACGGGGCTACGCCCTCAGACGCTACTCGGTCGTCTCGGGCGGAGCGACAGAATATCGCGTCGTGACCCGCTGAACAACTCACCTCGCCAATCAGGACTGACGTATAAACAGACAAAAAACAGATGTGCAGGAAACGCTTGCCGGTCAAGCATTCCCTGCACATCTGTTTTTGTCTATTATCTCCCGATTATTTCTGCCGTCCTTTCAGAGCGAAATATTTCCAGAGCGGAGCAGCCATAAGAGCCTGCTTCATGTTGTCGTTGACAAGCATATCCCAGACCTCATCCTCGCTGAGCAATTCGACCCGGATATCCTCGGTCTCGTCGAGATGCTGCTCGGCGATGCGCTCCACATCACGGGCGATGAAACTGTAGCTGAGATTGTTCTGGCTGCTCGGATTGGCCGAAATGACCATCGACAGCTCCCACTCCCCGCCACCGAAACCGGTCTCCTCAAGCAGCTCGCGCTGCGCCGTGGTCAGCGGGTCTTCACCCCTCTCCGCCACACCCGCGCAAAGCTCCGTCGCCACGATGCCGAGTCCGTGACGGTATTGCTTCACCATCACAAACTTACCCTCCGGAGTGATGGCAATCACATTGATCCACATAGGGTATTCAAGCACATAATACTCGTCATACACAGTGCCGTTGGGCAGACGCACGACATCGCGCCGGGCTGTGAGCCACGGACGGCGGAAGAGATACTCACTGCTGAGGGTCTCCCATTTCATCTTCTCATCTTCATTGACAGAATTCATAGCTAATATATTTAGAGACGTTTATTAAAATCATTTCTCTTTCTGCCTAAGCAGAAAGTCGCTTATTGCGAGCGCAACCGAGGGAAGGCCGTCAGGCATCTCGCTGTTGAGAATGTCCCACATCCCGTCGGGATTCTCGCGCGCGACGGTCATCACTCGCATATACTGCTCGCGGGTGATAATAGCCGAAAAGTCGGTCAGCTTGTCCTGACGGATGAGCGACACGATATGGCTGTAGACAGTCCGCGGCTTGATACCCTTGGTCTCGGCGATGCCGTTGACATCATAGCCCGCATTGAGAAGCAGAAGCGTCTCTTCGTGTGACAGCCCTGTCCCCAGCGACTCGGCAATCCCCTTGAACTTGCGTATGGCGGTGACAAATGGTTTCCAGTATTTGACCGTCTTCTTCTCGCCGACACCCTCGACACGGGCAAACGAGTCCATGTCCACAGGCTCTACGCGCACCATTTCAAGCAGCGTCTTGTCGGAAAACACGATGTAGGGAGGCACCTGCTCCTTGCGCGCAAGCTTCAGACGCACCTCCTTCAGCTCGGCCAGCAGGCGCTCGGCCGGCTTGAGTTCCGGTTCGGGGATAACCTCCTTCCTTCCGCGCGCCGTCTTGCGGCGTTCAGGCTCTTTGTATTGGGCAAGTGTGACGGGAGTGCGGTCGCGCAGCACTATCGCTCCGTAGGCCGTCACCTTCAGATGGTTGTTTTCATTATAGGCGATGTCGATCAGACCAAGCTGTATGAGCTGCGAGAGATAGGAGTTCCACTCTGGATAGCTCAGGTCGCGCCCCGCGCCGTAGGTCTTTATCCGGTCGTAGCCACGGTCGATGAGATCGCGTTTCGAAGCCCCGCGCAGAATGTCGATCAGCATCGTGAAGCCGACCTTGCCCTCAGTCCTTATGATGGCGCTCATAGCCTTCAGGGCGATGACCGTACCGTCCATACGTTCGGGGGGATTGAGACACACGTCGCAGTTGCCGCAGTCATGGTCCATCGTCTCGTTGAAATAGCTCAACAGAATGCGTCGGCGACACAGCGACGACTCCGCATACTCCTGCATGCGCTTCAGTTTCTCGCTGTTTATGGCCTGCTGGCCGCTCTCGTCGACGAACCCCTGAAGAGTGATGATGTCGGCGTAGGAATAGAACATCGTTGCCTCGGCCTTCACGCCGTCGCGTCCGGCACGCCCTATCTCCTGATAGTAGCTCTCGATGTTGCGGGGCATGTTGTTGTGGACCACCCAGCGGATATTGCTCTTGTCGATACCCATTCCGAAAGCCACGGTGGCACACACCACCTGAACATCGCCGTTGATAAAACGGTCCTGCGCACGGTTGCGCTCCTCGATTGAAAGACCGGCATGATAGACCACCGATTTGTAGCCCATGCCGAGAAGCTCATTGTTCATCGACTCTGCCGACTTCCGGCTGATGCAGTAGACTATACCTGAATCGTGGCGGTAACGGTCGATGAGCATCGCGATGTAGCGCAGACGCTGGCTCTTGCCGGGATTGTTCATCACCCGGAGCGAGATGTTGGGACGGTCAAACGAGCCGATAAACGTGGCCGGATCTCTGAGGCAGAGCTGTCGGGCGATGTCGTCGCGCGTGAGACGGTCGGCCGTCGCTGTGAGCGCCATGACAGGCACGTGGGGATAAAGCTCCTTCAGCCGCGAGAGACGGGTGTAGTCCGGTCGGAAATCATGTCCCCATTGCGAGATGCAGTGAGCCTCGTCGATGGCAATCAGACTTATCGGAAGATCGCGCGACCAGCGGTCGATTTCCATCAGAAGGCGTTCGGGAGATATGTAGAGAATCTTGATGCGGCCTGTGAAAAGCTGCTGGAGTATATTGTGGTTCTCGGCCTCGGTCTGCATTGAGTTGACCGCCGCCGCAGGAATGCCATTGGCGGTCAGCGCGGTCACTTGGTCCTTCATAAGCGCTATGAGCGGAGAGACGACCACGGTCACCCCTCCGTCGGTCAGCAGAGCCGGAATCTGATAGCATATCGACTTGCCGCCCCCCGTAGGCATGAGCACCACGCAGTCGCGCCCGCACGCAGCCGTAGTTATTATATCGAGCTGCAAGGGACGGAATTCACTGTAACCATAAAACCGGCGCAGAAGTGCGACCGCACGTTCCTTTATATCGAGTATTGGTTCTGACAATTGTACTGGATGAGATTGGATTGGACAATAATAGGCCGGCGCAAGAGTCAGAAAGCCTGCTCCTCACCGCCAAGTGCATTGATGACCGTGCGGACGATTATTTTAAGGTCGAGGAGAAACGACCAGTGTTCTATATACCAGATGTCGTGTTCGACACGTCGCTCCATCTGCCAAAGCTCCTCGGTCTGACCCCGGTAGCCGCGCACCTGCGCCCATCCGGTGATGCCGGGTTTGATCAGATGGCGCACCATGTACTGGCTGATTAGACGGCGGTAGTCCTCGGTGTGTTTAAGCATGTGTGGACGCGGGCCGACAATCGACATGTCGCCCATGAACACATTGATAAACTGCGGCAGCTCGTCGATGCTCGTGCGGCGCAGGAAATCGCCGAGTTTCGTCTTGCGCGGGTCATTCCTCGTGGCCTGCATACTGTCGGCCTGCTCGTTGACCCTCATGGTGCGGAATTTCCAGCAAAGAAAATCGCGTCCCATGTAGCCGGTGCGCATCTGGCGGAAAAACACCGGGCCGGGAGAGCTGAGCTTGATGGCAATCGCCACGGGGATGAAGATGACAGGAGAGAATATGAGGAATGTACCTGAGAAGGCTATGTCAAACGCACGTTTGAGCACCCGGTTGGCATTGCGCTCAAGCGGGTTGTGGCGCACTTCGAGCACCGGCATCTGCCCGATGGAGTCAAGCCGGAACTTGCGTGTCAGGAAGGGAGAAATCTGAGGGACAAAGTGGAATTTCACCATGTGTTTCTCACATATGCCCAGTATGAGCTGGACGGCCTCACGCTGCTCACCCGAAAGGGCATAGAAAATCTCGTCGGTATGGTTCTCGACCACAAATTTCTCCAGTTCCTCCAGATTGCCGGCATACTGGCTGCGCAGTTCGAAATCAGGCGGACAGTAGCGGTCAAAGAATCCCTGACATCTGTAGCCGAAACCGCTGTCAAGCTCCATCTCAGCCAGCAGACGCTCGCCGGTGGGATTACACCCGACGATTACTATGCGCGAATAGCTGCGGCCACTGCGCCGATAGGTCTTCAGAAGATAATGTGAACCGAGCCACCACGCCATCTGCATCAGCGCGCTCACCGAGTAGAACTCCGCAAAGACACGCCACGGTATGGCATCGAGTTTCAGGAAATAGAGCAGGAATATGAATCCGAGAGCATGGAAACAGACGGCGTGTAGAGCCGAAAGCATCAGCCTGTCCATCTGCATTGCCCTGACCTTGTGGATGCGCCCGATGTGACGCGCCACCGGGATATAGGCCACGTTGAGCAACACCCATATAAGGCGCGTGTGGATTTCAGCCACCGACGGGTTGAGTATGGTCACGACAAAAAAGACCCCGTTAAGTATAAGGAAGTCAACTAAAGTCAGAGCCCTGTGGAAATATCGTCCGTGTCTGTTACCTTTTCCCATAGCCAAAATGTGTGTCTAGTCTCTTATATATAATCGGTCGGATACCCTTAAATATTGTAAACGGAGACGAAAAAAATATCAATTCGACATCAAATAATGACCATCGGACGTGTTTACATCCACATCCGATGGTCAAATCGTAGAACCCGGCGGCTCAACATCTGCGGAGACTTCGTGTCTCCCCTGTCGTCGGGTCTTTTCAGAGTTTGCTGTCGATGACAGCTATTTTTTTCTCAAGATCGGCGATATCGTCTTTTAGACGCTGCATGCGGCGTTCCATATCCTTGAGCATCGAACCGGCGTTCTTCGACTTGGCCGAAAGAAAGCCCATGTTGTTCTCATAGGTCTGGAGTTCACTGCGGCGCTGCTCGTAGACACGCATCAGGCGTTCGCGCTCACGATAGAGACGGTTTTCGTCATTGCCGATTTCATTGATCGTATTCTCGAAAGAAGCCATGCGCGAACCGCGCTGCGAAATGTCGAGTTTCTGATACAGCTCGTTGACAACCGCACGGTAAGCCTCATAGATATTGTCTTTCTCGCTGAACGGCACATGACCGACGCTCTGCCATTCGGCCTGAAGGTCCTTGACTGCCTTGATTGCGTTTTCGCGTCCGAGAGTCTCAAGGTCGAGAGCCTTGAGTTTGTCGATAATCTCGTTTTTCTGTTCGAGGTTGGCGCGCTCGGTGCGGCGTGTGCCGGAGTTGTTCTTTTTCTTCTGCTCGAAGAAGTAGTCGCATGCGGCAAGGAAACGGCGCCACACCTGATCGGAATGCTTCTTGGCCACAGCGCCGATAGTCTTCCACTCTTTCTGAAGGGCGGCGAGTTCGTCGGCTGTCTTACGCCATTCGGTACTGTCTTTAAGAGCCTCGGCGCGCTCGCAGAGTGCGATTTTCTTCTCAAGGTTGCGCGAAAGAGTGTCTTTCATGCCACGGAAAAACTCGGCCTTGGCGGCAAAGAACTTATCGCATGTCTCACGGAAGCGGGCAAACAGCGCATTGTTCGACTTGCGCGAAGCATAGCCGATCTTCTTCCAGTCTTCCTGAGCGGCGATTATGAGCTTGGTCATCTCGTCCCATGCGGCATAGGTCGAAAGCTTGTCGAATTCGTATGACTCGATGCGTTCGCAGAGCGCTTCCTTAGCGAGCTCGTTTTCACGCTCACGTGCCTTGCGCTCCTCGAAGAATGTCTGGTAGCGCTTGTTGATTTCAGCTGATATATCCTTGAAGCGGCCCCAGATTTCCTCACGCACTTCCTTGGGCACAGGACCGATCGAACGCCACTGCTCGTGGAGTTCCTGAAGGCGGCGGAATGCTGCGATGACATCCTCTTCCGCACGAAGCTTGTCGGCTTCGGCCACAAGAAGTTCCTTTTCCGAAAGGTTCTTCTTGAAATCATAGTCGCGGAGCTCCTTGTTTATCTTGAGCTGGTCGTAGAATTTCTCGACTGCATCCTGATAGCTTTTCCATAAATCGGCGGCTACGGGAGCGGGCACTTCGCCGATTTCCTTGAATTCATTCTGGAGATCTCGCACCTGCTGGAAGAAACGGTTGGCATTGTCGACATCGCTTCCCATTTCAATAATCTTGTCGATGATTTCCTTCTTGCGCTCGTAGTTCTTCTGCTGCTCGGCCTCGATGGCTGCACGCTGCTCGGCCTTTTTCTCCTTTACAGTGGCAAGGATGGCCTTGAATGCCTCCTCGGTTTCATCTGTGGTGGGCTGAAAAGCCTCAGGCTGATTTCCCGCCTCGACGAAAGCCTCACGTTCGTTGCGCTGCTCCTCGTTGCGGATTGCATAGAACTGTTGTTTCAGACGCGACACTTCCTCATTGGTGATCTCTGCAGGTTCTTTCTCCGAAAGGAGCTTCAATGCAGCGAGGATGCTTTCTTTTGTTGCAGGCTCATGCGAACGTTCCGTAGCGACTTCTTCTGAAAGCTCTTCAGACGAAGCAGCCACCGGCGACTCCTCCTCAACAGCTACAGCCGATGAGACGGTCTCGGCCGGTTCGGGTGTCGGAGTGGAAATGTTTGTAGAATCGGCTGCCACTGATGCGGCGCCTTCGTTCAAGGTTTTATCCAATGCGTCGTTTGGCATTGAAGTGTCACGCGGTTCCATAACAGTTGTTTAAGGTGATAAAATGCTCACTGCACTTTTTCAGGGGCCGCAGCCGCCTCGCGCAGCGAGAAGGGATAGGTAAATAGATTTTAGTGTGCTAATTTACTGATTATTTTCAAAAAAAATAATTTATTTCGCGAAAAATCCAATAATTAACACTTTAATACTAAAATTAACATAAATTCCTGTGGTTTCACTATCAATCTAATAACGTGCTGATTCACTCGGCAGCCACCGCATAGACCCCCATAGCAGTGCCCGTGAAGTTTCCGGCGGTGCGGGTGCTGAGAAGCGAGGCGGGAACTGTCTGAGGCAACTGACGGTAGTCTTCATCGCCTTCGGCATACTCAAAACTGTAGTTGCCTTTGCCGTCAGCCACTATCCTGAGACGCAGAGGCTGCGAAGAGTCGTCGAGAGGCGACTCGAACTCTATCACTCGGTCATTCTTGCTCCGGGCATCGACCCGCGCAACCACATCGCCATACGAATTGACCGCCTTTCCGAAGACAATATGACAGTCATCATCCTGAAACAGCATAAGTCCCGCGATGTCCTCAGGGCTCTGCGGTGAGAACTCATCGAGTGTCACGCTCAGTTCGAACGCATTTTCCGTCACCCAGCGTCCGATGGCCGATGGCGATTTCTTGTCGGCAAATCTCACAGGCGAAGCCTCAACGGTCAGAGTCCCGTCTGCGTCTGTGCTGTAGAAACCAGATTTCGGATTCCTGATGAAAAACGCATCGTCGACAAGCCCGTCGGCAGTCCACAGACGGCTCTCACGCTCGCGCTGCGGACGCCCTTCAAGCACCTCGTCGCGGGCGGTGATGACAGGCTGGCCGTATTTCCAGCCAACACGGTGGATGAAAGTCTCGCGCCCCATGATGTCATGACCGTCTTCCGAGTAGGGACGCACCCCGAGAAACACAGCCCACCATCTGCCATCCTTGTCCTCGACGAGATCGGCATGCCCGGCACAGGTGACGGCGTATCGCCGCGAGGGGTCAAGACCTCTCTGCGTCAGTATCGGATTTATGCGGCACGGTCTGAACGGCCCTTTGGGACTTGCCGATTCAAATATCACCTCGCGGTGGTCAGGGCCGGTGCCTCCTTCGGCACACATAAGGAAATATTTCCCACCTATATAATATAGGTGTGGTCCTTCAATCCATACGGGCTTCTCATCGATATTGACACCTCCGTTGACTATCACCTTCGACTCGCCGGTTACACGGCCTGTCGTCCAGTCAAAATCATGGATGCGTATGGTCCGGTGACCGTCGTAGAGCGCCTCCCCTTCAGGAGAGTCGTTGTTGACTATATAAGCCTTGCCTTCGGCATCGAAAAACAGGCTCGGATCAATCCCGCCGACCTCCGGCAACCAGACCGGATCGCTCCATTCACCTTTTTTCGGGTCTTTGCATGTCACATAGAAATTGCCCCCGTTGTCAACGAGCGTCGTTATCATATAGAAAGTCTCATTGTGGGGATTATAGGAAATCGAAGGCGCATATATGCCACCCGACACACGGATGCTGTCGGGGAGCGAGAGCTGCGAAGGTCTGTCGAGCACATAGCCGAGGCGCTCCCAGTTGCGCAGGTCGGTACTGTGCCATATCGGCACTCCCGGATAGAACGCAAACGAAGAATTAACCATATAGTAATCATCGTCAACCCTGACTATCGACGGGTCGGGATAACATCCGGGCAACAATGGTGTCCAGTCGGGCGAAGCAACTTCGTCGCCGTCGGGCATGGTCACCTGATAGCTGAAGTCGGAAAAAACAGCCATAGGTTTCTCGTCGCTCTCATTGCACGAAACGGCCATAATCAGTCCGATGGCACATGGTAGTAAAGATAAGGATATTTTTCTCATAGCATATAGTAAATACATTGTACGCAAAGATAATACAGCCTTGCATTACTGACAAGTATTTCACCTGTTCTTTTTCTTATTTCGTCACATTTATTTTCACCGTTAAGCAAAAAAGTCCTATCTTTACATCATGACTTCATCACACAGACTTCTGCCTGCAACCATAGCGCTGATTTCAGCCATAAGCCTCGGAGCATCACCGGCCCGCCCGGTGAGACACACCGCCACACTCCCCGACGGCTCGACCGTCGGCTACCGGATGGTGGGTGACGAACGATTCCACTACCTTGTGACCGACGACGGATACCCCCTTGTGGCCGACGGAGCGACCCTCTGTTTCGCGGAGACAGGCGACAACGGGAGAATGGTCAGCAGCGGAGTGGCCGCCGCCGACCCTCAGTTCCGTTCGCCGGCAACTTTGACGTTCCTTAAAAACCTCGACAGCAACGCCGTAATTGAAAAAGCGGCATTGTCAGCCGAGGTCTCTCCTATACGCGCCATCAGTCCGAAATACGCCCCTTCACGCGCACCGGAATCCATGAGCACCACGACATTCCCCGTCACAGGTTCTCCGCGCGGACTTATAATCCTCGCCGAATATACCGACGTGAAATTCTCGACCCCTATGCCGCAGCAATATTTCAGCGACATGCTAAACCTTGAAGGTTTTGACCGGGACAGAGCCACAGGGTCGGCGCGCGATTATTTCATTGCGTCGTCTGCCGGAGTGTTCACTCCGCAGTTCGATGTCGTAGGGCCGGTGACCCTACCCCACACACAGGCATACTACGGACGCAACGAGCCTTACGATGATGCCAACGCGGCCTACATGATACCCGACGCATGCGACATTCTCGCTGCCCAAGGCTTCGACTTTTCAATTTATGACTGCGACAATGACGGTGAAATCGACAACGTGTATCTCATCTATGCCGGCCGTGGCGAATCGTCGGGCAACCTTGAAGACATCAATACCGTGTGGCCTCACTCTTGGAAGGTCGGCGACATGAACCGGTACTACAACGGCTGTCTGCTCAACCACTACGCCTGTTCAAACGAAATCGAGGGAGACAAGCCTGACGGCATCGGTACGTTCTGCCATGAATTCTCACACGTCATGGGACTCCCCGACCTGTACTATACCGGACACTCGCTGCTCACCTATCTTACACCCGATACTTGGAGCGTACTTGATATCGGCTGCTATCTCAACGACTCCCGCACACCGCCTCTCTATTCATCTTTCGAACGCATGTCGCTCGGATGGCTGAAGCCAGAAGTAATCGACAGTCCCGGCGAATATGCGCTCGAACCGCTTGCCGATACCAATACCGCCTATCTTGTCAAGACTGATTCCGATGACGAATTTTTCCTCTTCGAAAACCGGCGTAAGGAGGGCTGGGATTCCTATCTCAGAGGCGAAGGCATGTTGATATGGCACATCGACTACGACAAAGACATCTGGTTCAGCAACACTGTCAACAACACCCGCTCCCACCAGCACGTAGATCTCGTCGAGGCCATCAGCCGTACATCGCCCTCAGCCTCCCCCAGCGACCCCTTCCCGGGCGCGTCAAACGTCACCGAATACACCGCCGACACTGCGCCTCCAAGCCCGCGTTTCATTTCATGGTCGCATAACGACCCCGGCTATCCCTTGACAAACATCCGCACCGACGGCCGGCTGATCCGCTTCATGGCAGGGAACAGCGACGGCTCTGCCATCGACGGCATCATGTCGCCCCAATCCGTCACTGTCAGAGGCGACAAGGCCATCATCATCAGCGGTTCAGACCTGCCGGCCTCAGTCTATACCATCGCCGGAACACTGGCCTATCACGGCGAATCGCGCCGGATAATACTCCCGACCGGGCTTTACATCGTCAAAGTCGGAAACCATACAACAAAAGTGGCGCTTCATTGAAAGCGCCACTTTTGTTGTAATTGAAACTGATAACACATAAATAGTTCTCTAAATATGAATTTAGCAACAATACAATTATTTGATATCTCTTTTTGTAACTCTATAAACAAGCTGTATTTTTTGCGTATATTTGTCTTCTTGTGCTTTTAAAACAAATGGTCCACCTTTACTAATAGAAATACGTGCGTGCATATTGAGGTTAGGATATGCTTGATCAGCACTAGCTGTAATGCTCAAGCTCTTACAGTCCTTAAATGGACCGAATACTCCTTCCCAAAAAGTTGACGATGGCCTTAAGTCAAAAGATTGAACACCATTCTCTGTCACAACCTGAACATGAGCTACTTTTGCAAGGTTAAGATATGAGCCAAATTTATACTCATATTTAACATAGTATTCAATAGGTTCTGGCTCTATATCTAATTTAGGTTCATCATATATTGAGTCATCTTTAGAACAAGAACAAAATAAAAAAGAGATTATAAAAAAGCTACTATAAACTATATTTTTCATATTGATTATTTTTTTACAAAAATAATCAATATGGCCTAATATTTATATCTTTTCAGGAATTTATTTACATATTTTTTATAGATAGGAGTTTAAATTTCTAATAATCCGATTTGACAATATAATATTAGTATATTCAAGATAATAAGAATCTGATTTCGCCAACATGTAAACAAGAAGCGCCTACATACGGCGGCTCAGACTATTCTCAGATCGACCACTGTCTCCCCGTCGAGTAAGGCTGAGATGCGCGACCCTTCTTTCAGGTCTACCGGCTCGGCAATCGGAGGCAGCATGATGACATCGCCCATCTTTAACGTCATGTATTCACTGACATTTGCTATGACCTCATCGACAGTCGGCGCAATCGGCTCTGACACCGATTCAAAGACCGGGACATCGGAAACCGACACCTGAACCGTCGCCCTGTCCTGAGCATGTGCCGCCGGCAGCCATGCCCCGTTGACAAGGCTCGAATCCATCCCCGACAAAACACCCTCAAGCCCCGCGCTCTCCCTAAGGGTGACACGAAGCGAAAGGCTCACGCCGTCATAGTAGCGCGAGGCAAACTTGCGTGCGATGTTCTTGCCGAGACGGCCGATTCTGACCGACGGATGCAACGACGCCACCCATCCCTCACCCCATTCGGGCATGAAAAGTGGACGGCCCGGAAGAATCAGGGCCGAATCCGGGTGGATATCAATGTCGGGAGAGGATGATAACGAAACGAGACGGATTATTTTCATTTTGGCATACGGTTATACATCACCGCGAGATGCGCATAAATAGAGGTGTTCTGTATGGCCACCGCCGGCGATGTCTTGATATGGAAAGGTGTGAAATTCCAGAGCGCCTTTATTCCTGCATCGACACACTTCTGTGCGACCTCCGCAGCACTCTCCACGGGGACTGCGATAACAGCGATTTCCGCGTCAAGCTCCCTCACACGGCGCTCAAGATCCGAATAATCATAGATAGGCTTGCCGCCGAGCCGCGTACCGACCACATCGGGATTGACATCGAATCCGGCTACGATGTTGAGCCCGTAGCGCGACAGGCCGGAGTCGGCCATAAGCGCCGCGCCGAGGCTGCCGACACCCATCATCACCGCATTGTGCTCGCGATGGAAACCGAGAAAATCGAGCAGACCGCGTTCAAGCTCCTTTACCTCATAGCCTATGCGTGTCTTGCCCTTGATGTTGAGATACGACAAATCCTTCGCTATCTGCGACGAGTCGACATTGAGCTGATGTGAGATTGCTGTCGAGGAAACATATTCGACTCCCTCCGCTCTCAGACGCGACACGCAGGCGAGATACCACGGCAGACGGCGTATGGCCGGTTCCGGTACGTATGGTGCTGTCGTCTCCATTAAGGCAATCGTGTTTTAGTCATTCTATCAAGAGGTAAACTTCTTTTTCTGAAATTTTGTTTGCTTACGGTTATCGGAATAGCCTCGGGAGAAGAGCGTTTTTTCCATTTTTTATGACTTGGAGACCCAAGTCCGGGCCACAGCCGCGACTGCCGCAAGACCGCTCATGGCGGCTTCCGCTGATTTCATAGCCGGAAAAGCAAACAGACTCTGAGACAAAATTACAACTTTTCCGCCTATTATCCAAAGAAGTATTCCGCAGCCTTTTTGCATCTCGCGAAAATTTTCATAATTTTGCCGTAAAAATAAGCAATCAATTTTCACGACATGAACCGCAAAGTAAGAGTACGTTTCGCTCCCTCTCCAACAGGCCCGCTCCACATCGGAGGTGTCCGCACAGCGCTTTACAACTATCTTTTCGCACGTCGCAACGGTGGCGACATGATTCTCCGTATCGAGGACACCGATTCCAACCGTTTCGTCCCGGGTGCGGAGGACTACATCAACGAGTCGCTTGCATGGCTCGGAATCAAGATTGACGAAGGTGTCCGCGAAGGCGGCGCTTACGGTCCTTACAAGCAGAGCGAACGCCGTGACATATACCGCACACATGTCAGACAGCTCCTCGATGCCGGACGCGCATACATCGCTTTCGACACCCCCGAGGAACTCGAAGCCGCACGCGCGGCCACTCCTAACTTCCAGTATGACGCATCGACCCGCATGAACATGCGCAACTCCCTCGCGATGCAGCCCGAAGAAGTGAAACGCCTCATGGACGAGGGCACCCCCTACGTGGTCCGTTTCCTCATCGAACCGGGACGCGACGTGGAAGTCAACGACCTCCTGCGCGGAAAAGTGACCATCAACTCATCGATTCTCGACGACAAAGTGCTCTACAAGAGCGCCGACGACCTTCCGACCTATCACCTCGCCAACATTGTCGACGACCATCTCATGGAAGTGTCCCACGTCATCCGCGGCGAGGAATGGCTGCCGTCAGCACCGCTCCACGTGCTCCTTTACGAAGCATTCGGCTGGGCCGACACCCGTCCTGAATTCGTCCATCTCCCCCTTCTGCTCAAACCCGACGGCAAAGGCAAGCTCTCGAAGCGCGACGGCGACCGCCTCGGCTTCCCCGTGTTCCCTCTCGAATGGACCGACCCCAAGACAGGCGCTGTCTCCTCGGGCTACCGCGAGTCGGGCTACCTTCCCGAAGCTGTCATCAACTTCCTCGCCCTTCTCGGATGGAATCCCGGCGACGACACCGAAATTATGTCGATGGACGAGCTTATCGCGAAATTCTCATTCGACCACTGCTCGCGTTCGGGCGCTAAATTCGCTTTCGACAAAGGACGCTGGTTCAACCACGAATATCTCCAGACCACACCCGACGACGAACTCGCCCGCCTGTTCCGCCCCGTCCTTGAGGCTCACGGCGTGAACGCAGCCGATTTCTCCGACGATTACATCGCCCGGGTGGTCTCACTCGTGAAGGGACGCATCAATTTCGTTGCCGACCTCTGGGATCAGGCAAAATTCTTCTTCGTAGCACCCTCGACCTACGCCGAAAAGGACATCAAGAAACGCTGGAAAGAAGATACCCCCGCCATCCTCACAGAGCTTATCGAGGTGCTCCGCTCGCTCCCCGACTTCAGCTCGAAGGGCGCAGAACCCGTCGTCCTCGACTGGGTGGCTGCCAAGGGCTATCATCTCGGAAATGTGATGAATGCCTTCCGACTCACCCTCGTCGGCGAATGCAAAGGCCCGCACATCTTCGACATCACCGAGCTTATCGGACGCGACGAGACCATCGCCAGAATACAGCGCGGCATCGACACCATCAAAGCCCCCGAATCCTGACACCATTGCGCAGTAGGGTCACCGGCCCTACTGCGCAACCCTAATAACCTCACACTTTATACTTAATACTTCATACTTCATCCTTTAATACTTTACTCCTTAAATATTCATCCATGATCAAAGTAGGCATAATCGGAGGTTCAGGCTATGCCGCCGGCGAACTCATCCGCATCCTAATCAACCACCCCGATGTCGAACTGAAATGGGTTCATTCGCGCACCGTCGGCGGACAGCGCATCGTCGATGTCCATCAGGGCCTCCACGGAGAAATCGACATGAACTTTTCAAGCAACTTCGATCTCAAAAACATAGATGTCCTTTTCTGCTGCCGCCCGGCCGGAAAGACCCGTGAATTCATCGAGACACACACCATGCCCGAAGACCTCAAAATCATCGATCTCGCACGCGACCACCGCATCGAGGACGGCACTCACGACTTCGTCTACGGACTATCGGAGCTTAACCGCAAACCGATGGTGCGCGGTGCACGCCATGTAGCCAACCCCGGCTGCGTCGCTATGGCTGTCGAGCTCTCACTCATGCCGCTGGCCAAAAACCTCCTGCTCAACTCCGACATCCACACAACCGTCATCACCGGCGCGACAAGCGAAGGTGCGGAACACCGGCCCACCACCCACTATGCGTGGCGCAACGACAACATGGTGGTCTACCGCCCGTTCGCCCACACACAAATGCCCGAAATCCTTCAGGCCCTCAAGGCGATGCAACAGAGCTTCAACTCAAAGATCCACATGCTGCCGATGCGCGGCTGCTTCTCGCGCGGCATAATGGCTGTCAGCTACCTCGACTGCTCGCTCGACCTCCCCGAAATCATAAAGCTCTACAGCGACTATTTCGCCGACCACAACTTCACATTCATCACATCCAAGATTCCCGACCTCAAAGACGTGGTCAACACCAACAAGTGCATCATCCACCTCGACAAAATCGACGGCAAGGTGCTCATCACGGCTGTAATCGATAATCTGCTGAAAGGTGGCGCAGGCAACGCTGTCCACACCATGAACCTCCTCTTCGGCCTTCAGGAGACAACGGGTCTCACCATGAAGCCCGCGGCATTCTGACCTCCGGCCTGAAACTCTTCCCCCCAACGGCCTGACATCCGGTTTTTCCACTTCATAAACATAAACGGCCGCAATCCTTCCGTTCCCGGAATGGACTGCGGCCTTTGCTTTGAACATAAAAGCCCCCGGAGCTGTTAAAATGACAGCCGTAATTAATTATACCACCTTGACATGTACACACATTAATATACCCGGCTACTATCTAAACAAACACACTTATCGACTATGGACATGTTTTGTTATCAATGTCAGGAGACAGCAAAGGGAACAGGCTGTACCCTGCAAGGAGTCTGCGGAAAAAAAGCAGAGACATCAGCCCGGATGGATCTTCTCTTGTATGCCACCCGTGGCATCGCAATCGTCAACCGCGCTCTGCGTGAAAAAAACACCCCGTCAAGAGAAGCGTCACACTTCATTATCGATGCACTCTTCACCACAATCACAAACGCAAACTTCGACAATCCGATGCTTGACGACTACATCACACAGGCGTTCAAGCTTAAAAACATCCTTTGCGGACAAGCGAAAAAGGAGGAAATACCGCTCCCCGGTCTCCCGGAAGTCGAGTTTCAGGCCAAGGCCGACGAATATGAAAAGGCTGAAGCGTTCACAGGTGTTCTCGCCGAAAAAAACGCCGACATCCGCGCCCTCAAACAGCTCGCTGTCTACGGCTGCAAAGGCATGGCAGCCTACGCCCGTCATGCCGCGAACCTTGGCTATGAGGACGAAGATGTCTATACGATAATCGAAAACGCGCTCGCCGAGGTAAGCCGGTCAGACATCAGTGCCGACGAGCTTTTCTCACTTGTAATCAATGTCGGCGAAGGCGGTGTCAGGGCTATGGCCCTTCTCGACAAGGCCAACACCTCGACCTATGGCAACCCCGAAATCACCGAAGTCGGGATAGGTGTACGCGACCGCCCGGGCATCCTTGTCAGCGGGCACGACCTGAAGGATCTTGAAGAGCTGCTCGTGCAGTCCGAAGGAGAAGGTGTCGACATATATACCCACTCCGAAATGCTACCCGCCCAGAGCTACCCGTTCTTCAAGAAATTCCCGCATTTCGCCGGTAACTACGGCAACGCGTGGTGGAAACAGACTGATGAATTCGAGACTTTCAACGGAATGTTTCTCTTTACGTCAAACTGTATAGTCCCTCCTCGCAAAAACGCCACATACACCGACCGTGTCTACACGACCGGTGTAGTAGGCATGCCCGGAACCCGGCACATAGCCTCCGGCAAGGACGGCAGAAAAGATTTTTCGGAGCTCATCAGCCGTGCGGCCTCCTGCCAGCCCCCGCAGGCAATTGAAAACGGAAAAATCGTAGCCGGATTCGCCCACAATCAGGTGCTCGCCCTCGCACCGAAGATCATCGACCTCATCAAACGCGGAAAAATCCGGAAATTTGTCGTCATGGCAGGCTGCGACGGTCGCTTCCCGTCGAGAAAATATTACACCGAATTTGCCGAGAAACTTCCTGAAGACTGTGTGATTCTGACAGCCGGATGCGCTAAATACCGCTACAACAAACTACCGCTCGGCGACATCGAGGGAGTCCCGCGTGTCCTCGATGCAGGCCAGTGCAACGACAGCTACTCGCTCGTGGTCATCGCTACTGCCTTGAAGGAGGCATTGGGTCTGAAAGACATCAATGACCTTCCGATAGTCTACAACATTGCGTGGTATGAGCAGAAAGCCGTCATCGTGCTTCTCGCGCTCCTGAGCCTCGGAGTCAGGAACATCCATACAGGACCTACCCTTCCGGCTTTCTTCACCCCCGATATCCTAAAGGTGTTGAAAGAGAAATTCAACATCGCCACCATCTCTACCGTCGACGAAGACATCGACACTCTTGTCGGAAAATAAGACAGAGCCGTGATTAAAAATTTTTCAGAGTGCCACAGCTTGTGGCACTCTGTTTTTTATATATCTTTGCAACATAAAACCCGTATCCGATAAGAAACCCCGAAAAATAGATTAAAAAACTCACTGCAATGATTGACGAAATTATTCGGTATAATCGCGAGTTCGTAGCCTCTGAAGGCTATCGCCGCTATGAGACATCCAAGTATCCCGACAAACGCATAGCAATCGTGACCTGCATGGACACACGTCTTGTCGAGCTCCTCCCGGCCGCCCTCGGTATCCGTAATGGAGATGTCAAGATGATCAAGAACGCCGGCGGCACAATCACCAATCCCTTTGACTCCACCATGCGTTCGCTGCTCGTGGCTGTCTACGAACTCGGAGTCAACGAGATCATGGTCATAGGCCACACCGGCTGCGGTGTGCAGGGCATGGATGCCGAGGAAATGCTCCACCTGATGCGTGAACGCGGAATCGACGAGGAACACATATCGCTCATGCGCCACTGCGGAATCGACCTAAACAGCTGGCTTCACGGATTCACCGACACTCCCGAAGCCGTCGCAGAGACCGTCAACCTCATCCGCAACCACCCTCTGATGGCCAAGGATGTCCGAGTCAGCGGCTACATCATGGACTCAGCCACAGGTCTCCTCCAAAACATCTGACATACAATAAGCCCCCGACATATGTCTGATTTAACAGCCGCATAGATTTAACTAAAAATAAATGAAAATAAATTCAATAAATCTATTTTATTATAAAAATATTTTATAACTTTGCCCCGCGTCAAAACTTTGGCTTCATACAAGAATTAAAGTTAGTATTTAATCACATCCACGATACTTTCCGAAAATAAATTTTCAACATTAATAATACCATAACCTTAAAAATTCAACCTTATGAAGAAAATCTTTACTCTTGCTGCCGTGGCATGCATGGCATGGTCTGTTAACGCTCAGGAAATCTGGCGCGCAGCTGACTTTGACCTTACAACAGCTACACTTGAAAAACTGACAAACAATATCTATGCAGGAGGCACAGCTGAAGCCCCCGACACAAGCAAACCCGGTGAACTCAGCACTTCACAAATCTCGGCCTCAACAGCTAACATCACCCTCACCGGCCTCTCAACCCCCAATGCAGACAAAACTATTGCAACCGGAGCAGACGCATGGCAGCTCAAAGGTTCTGTAGACGGCAACGACGCCCTCATCGTCGACGGCTGCAATCCTACATTCGCACAGTATCTCATGGGTCAGGGCAATCCCGAATCAGTTTCTTGGTACTACTACGAAACCAACTCTGACGGAGACGAAGTATTCCGTGTGGCAGGTACTTATTGGGAACCCGGAATGGACATGCCCGCAAAAGGTATGTACTGGAAGTTTGATGCTAAAGCTGACGGAACTCTTAAGACAGCTGTATATATCAATAAGGGCAATCACCTCACCTACATCGTTGACGCTGCAACAAAACAGCCTCTTGCTCCCGAATCCATCGATGTTGCCATATTCTATCAGAACACAGGCTTCGCTTTTGAAGGCAGCGTAGACGAAGGCAATGCCAAGTATCTCAATGTTGGTAAAATGCCTGAAGATTACATCCTCCAGCACACCAACGGCATCACCCAGAACCGTCCCGCTCTCGGCTATGTAAGCTTCCCTGTAAAAGCCGGTCAGTCTTACTACCTCTTCAACCCCAAAAGCCAGGTAGGTCTCTATGGCTTTGAATTCACTGCAGCCGGTCAGTCTGGTATCAGCAACATCATCGCTGACGAAACCCTCAACCCCGACGCTCCCATGTACAACGTACTTGGCCAGCGCGTAAGCAAGGAATACAAGGGCATCGTTATCCAGAACGGCAAGAAATTCATCAACAAGTAATCAATTTCCCGTCATAGGATAAAAAACATCAACCCCGCTTCACACCGAAATGTGGAGCGGGGTTATCCGTTTAATGAAATCAATATATCGGGAGTGACCGGTCTACTCCCCTTCTATAAACCCGACCGTCAGTTCGACAGCCCGGCGGAATGCCTCGGGCTGACCGCCGACAGTGATGAAAAGGTGGACTGCCTGTGGAAACTCAACCCTCGTCAGCCGTTGCGCCCCTACCCTTGTCGCAAACTCGCGTCCTTGATTGCAGAGAATGTCGCGCCCGGCAGCCACAAGCAGAGTCCGGGGCAGATGCTCAAGCGCCTCATCACTCAGGTCGCCGACATTGACATCGCCCGCGACATCGCCTTTAAGATGACCGATATACGCACTATTGAAAGCCTCCATCAGATCCGCATCCAGACCATAGCCCGACCCGTAGTCACCCCACGAAGCCGAACCGTCAGGATAAGCCTTCGTCACCGGATAGAAACACACCACACCTGCGAGCCGCCTGCAACACTCGTCGCCGGAAAGTGCGGTAGCCAGCGCGAGATTTCCACCCGAGCTGTCGCCCCCGACAAACACCCTGTCGGAATCAGCGCCGATTTCCGCGGCATTCCCGAAAGCAAAGCCCACGGCCTCGCGGCAATCCTCAAGCCCGGCCGGATAGGGCGACTCCGGCGCAAGTCGATAGTCGACCGCAAGCACCCTCGCCTTGCCGCTCGCCGCCACCTCCTGACAGAAACGTGCACAACTGTTGATGCTTCCTATCGTCCAGCCCCCGCCATGAAAATATATCAGCAGCGGAAGCGCCCCGCCGACACCCTCAGGCCCATATAGCCTCATCGTCGGAGAGAGGTCACGCGTGACCACCCCTCGCGTAGCGGAGGCTTCGAATTGCGTCCGTGGCGCACCCTCTCCAGCGCCTCGCAATCACCCTCTATCGCCCGCAGGATGGCATCTTTCTGAGACGACTGCAATCCCTCCGGCAGTCCGCGACGAAAAGCCTCAGCCTCAACACGCATGATACTGTCGGAAACCGTCTGCGCATTCATGCCGCACAACGACGACATGACACAGCCAAGTAAAAAAAACAAAATTCTTCATCGTATATCAAATAATTATATAATCTGCTTCCATGTATATAGCTCATTCCTAATGAAATACGCATACAGCATGCACCTTTATCGTGAAAATCGGTTTAAAACCGCCGTCAAAGATATTCAATATTCTCCGAAAAATAAATGCCGGCCTCCGACGCAGACTACGCTGCACCATAGAGACCGGCTGTTGTCAATGTAGCTATAAAAAAGAATTGATTGTCTCTCGACAACCAATCTTAGTTAACCTTAAATCTAATACCATGAAAAACACATTGCAAATTTACGCACTTTTGCAGAATCTACAAACTTTTCTGCAACAAAAATCCTCCGTTTTAACATATTTTTTAGCATCGTGACCAAAATTCATCAAAACGAATGGATTTTTTAGCGAAAATCACAGCTTTTGGCAACATTTTGCCATTTTCAAATTTCAGGATGAATCTATGGCACCCTTCCCGCACTACCGCTCTACTCCAAAGCTCAGGCCCATCAGCGCAATGAAATTTTACAATAGGAAAAACGCGGAATTTTTCGTAATTTTGCCAATAGAAATACAATAGAGCACCCTGTTTATGAGCGAGGACAACTTCACAACGGATACCTTGGACGAAAACGACGGCTTCACACCGGAAGAAAACCCACCCGGCCATGCCGACAATTTTGATCCGAAAATAATCGTCGACACCAGCAACGACACCATCCGCCACCAGCTGCGCGGCATGTACCAGAGCTGGTTTCTCGACTATGCGAGCTACGTGATTCTTGAGCGAGCTGTCCCCAACATCGAGGACGGTCTCAAACCCGTGCAGCGACGCATACTCCACTCGATGAAGCTGCTCGACGACGGTCGCTTCAACAAGGTGGCCAACATCGTGGGCAACACCATGCAGTTCCACCCCCACGGCGATGCGTCGATCTACGAAGCCCTCGTACAGCTCGGACAGAAAGAACTCCTCGTCGAGACTCAGGGAAACTGGGGCAACACGCTCACAGGCGCTGGCGCAGCGGCAGGACGATACATCGAAGCACGCCTCTCGCAGTTCGCCCTCGACGTGGTCTACAATCCCAAGGTGACCGAATGGACTCTCAGCTACGACGGACGAAAAAAAGAGCCCGTCACTCTCCCGGTCAAATTCCCCCTCCTGCTCTCGAAAGGCGCTGAGGGTATCGCGGTCGGACTCTCGTCAAAGATTCTGCCTCACAACTTCAACGAAATCATCGACGCGGCGATCTCATATCTGCGCGGCGAACCCTTCACACTCTATCCCGACTTCTTCACGGGAGGCTCTATCGACGTGTCGCGCTACAACGACGGCGAGCGCGGCGGCGTGGTCAAGATTCGCGCCAAAATCGAGAAAATCGACAACAAGACCCTCGCAATCACCGAAATCCCCTACGGCAAGACAACGGCGACCCTCATAGAGTCGATCGTCAAGGCTCAGGAAGCAGGAAAAATCAAAATCCGCTCCGTGGTCGACAATACCGCCCAGACAGCAAACGTGATTGTCTACCTTCTCCCCGGAACATCGAGCGACAAGACCATCGACGCCCTCTATGCCTTCACCGACTGCGAGGTATCGGTCTCGCCCAACTGCTGCGTGATTTCCGACAACAAGCCACACTTCATCGGCGTGAGCGACGTGCTCCGCCACAACGTCGACCGCACACGCGACATACTCGGACAGGAACTGAGGATACAGCTCGGCGAAGTCCGCGAACAGCTCCACTTCGCATCCCTCGAACGAATCTTCATCGAGGAGCGCATCTATAAGGACAAAGGCTATGAGGAAAGCGAGAACCGCGAACAGGCGATAGCCCATATACGCGGACGACTCGAAAAATTCAAGGATATCTTTATCCGCGAAGTCACCGACGACGACATCATCCGCCTCTTCGAAATCAAGATGGGGCGCATCCTCAAATTCAACGTCACCAAATGCGAGGAGCAGATCGCGGCATTCCACGAACGCATCGCCGACCTCAACTCCAAACTTGACAACCTCACCGCCTACACCATCGACTGGTATGCCAGCCTCAAGCACAAATACGGAGAGGCATATCCGCGCATGACCGTCATCAGGAACTTCGACAGCATTCAGGCCGCCGCAGTGGCCGAGGCCAACGAGAAGCTCTACATCGACCGCGAGGAAGGTTTCATCGGGACATCGCTCAAAAAAGACGAATACCTCTGCAACTGCTCGTCGATCGACGACATCATCATCTTCTACAAGGACGGCCGCTACAAGGTGGTCAAGGTGCAGGAAAAACTTTTCGTCGGCAAGGGAATCATACACGTCGACGTGTTCAAACGCAACGACAAACGCACCGTCTACAACGCCATCTACCAGAACGGCAAGGGCGGTACATACTACATGAAGCGCTTCTTCGTCACCGGCATCACGCGCGACAAGGACTATAACCTCACTCCCGGACTCCCCGGAAGCAAGGTCTGCTGGTTTACCGTCAACCACAACGGCGAGGCCGAGGTGGTCAAGGTGACACTCAAGCCCAAACTGCGCCTGAAGACACTACAGTTTGATGTCGATTTCTCCGAACTCGCCATAAAGGGGCGCAGCGCCATCGGCAACATCGTCACCCGCAACGAAGTCCACCGCTTCTCGCTCAAAGCAGCCGGACGCTCGACACTCGGCGGACGCGACGTGTGGTTCGATCCCGATGTCATGCGACTCAACTACGACAGCCGTGGCAACTATCTCGGAGAATTCAACACCGGCGACCTCGTGCTCGTCATCCAGAAAAACGGCGAATACTACACCTCGACATTCGATGCCTCAAACCACTACCCCGACAACATCCTCCGCATCGAGAAGTTCGACCCACACAAGGTCTGGACAGCCATCCTCAACGATGCCGACCAGAAATATCCTTACCTCAAACGCTTCACCTTCGAACCCTCGGCGAAGACCCAGCGCTATCTCGGCGAAAACGAGAAGTCGGAACTTATCCTGCTCAGCGACGAGCCGGGACTGCGCATAGAAGTGACATTCGGGGGGGCCGACTCATTCCGTCCTGCGATGGAAGTCATCGCCCGCGATTTCATCGCCGTCAAGTCGTTCAAGGCCAAAGGCAAACGACTCACCACTTTTGCAATCGACCACATCACCGAACTTGAACCGGTCGTTACCGACGAGGTGGACGATGACGACGATTCAACCGACGAACAGTCACAGCCCGAAACAGCTCCCGAACCCGACCCGTCAATCGAGCCGGAACGCAGTGACGATGAAATCCGCGACGAACTCACCGGCCAGCG
>ERZ778512.738-NODE-738-length-24990-cov-5.900902_pt1 | contig 24990 bp, 25 predicted proteins | sample MGYA00510346_ERZ778512 | MGnify/ENA primary metagenome ERZ778512 (study PRJEB29527, sample SAMN07138962) | mouse gut metagenome | material: feces | host: mouse | place: China:Nanjing | collected 2016-01-25 ...
AAAAAATACCACAATATAACATAGGTCTTCCATTTGGCAGATATGTGTCAAAATTGCCAAGATAAAAAGAATACATTATATCTGTAAAAATACATCTTAAATACAGTTTAAGGCTTACAAATCCTCCTGAATTAGTTGTTAAAGAAATGGCAATTGGTATTAAAAATACTGCTGATACGCCAGCCGCCATTATACCATTTAATATTACCTTTATTAATTTTTGGCATATATTCTTTATTTCTTTTACTTCATTCAGGACAATTCCTATGGAATATAAAAATAAAAAAATTGAAATCATATATCCCAAGTAAAAGCTAGACCAAAAAGTAAATGCTAACACGATCACATCCCTGCCAGTCCTATTCGTACCAACTGCAGCAATAATACCGTTTCCTGAAATAAGTTATCTGGCAAAATAAACACACAAATATTTAGTACACTAGAAAGATTGCCAAATATTAATGGAAGAAAATTAATACCGCCTCCCATATTCCAATTATATATAATGCCATCTCCTGACAAAATTTTGTTTTTTAATCCCATTAGGACATCTGCATAAATATTACTTAAATCAGAAAAAAATATGCTTTTTTCACCAGTAACAAATATTCCTTGAAAACAATAAACTTGCATTAATACAATGATAGGAATTATAAATGTTAATATAATATTTCGTTTTCTTTTCACTTGTTCTCACCTATTAAGCAGCCCTTTTGCCATTTTCTCACAACCCTAAATACTCTCTCCAAAACGCCAAAGTTCTCAACTGCATCCCCTCCGTGCGATACTTCTTCTGCACTCCTTTTAACTGCACGCAAACCACCAGCATCATCCCAATCGTCCGCAGCACATACTTCACCGAAGTCCACCGCTCTCGTTCTGTGATAAACGCTTTCTTCCCTGCCGCATCATAATGCATCACACGCTTTTTTCGGTAAAACTGTACGGTTTTGGGTGCTGCCATTTGAACAATACCTTCTCCTTTTGCCTTTAAAAACAATCCATTAAACGTTAGATTCCGCTTTATTTTTGATTCTGTCGTATGCTGCATTGTAAAACTTTTGCAATATTCCGGATAGTTAAACCGCATATCCAGCTTGTCAAGGCTTTCTCCTTTATATCCTGCTGCCATTACCTGCTGATGCAGTGTTTCGCCGTCCTGCTGCATTAACCATTCCGGCCCCTTTAGAAAGTCCTTTATTCCCTGAAAATACAAGTCTACATTTTTGTAGCGGTAAAACATAATTTCTTGTATACAATGTTTAAATAACATACGGTTTAACTGTTTTACGCCATACTCTGGATAGTGAAACGCATTGTCAATTAAAAGGTTGCGGATAATATAGTATTCCAAGTAGGACGAATATTTGTTTTCAAACGGTTCATGCCATACACAGATGCCATTCATTAATATCAAGTGTTTCATATTGCGCAAACCATACTCCAAATCGTCCCCACGGATAAAAATTGGCAGCGGAAGATTATCCGGCGTAACAATTTCTACCGGAAAGCAGCAATACCACCATGCGTTATACTCTGAAAATTCTTCTGTTTCATTGTACAGACACGCTTCGCACTGTCTTAAATCCAAGTTCATTTTAAGCGGGTCGAGATAGCCTGCGTCCCACACTGCACCAGATTCCACTTGAATATACTGCCTGTCCAGCCGCAGCATTGCACCGCCGATAAAAGTGTCTATATAGGTGTCTTTTAGCAGCGTTAATAGAGTGTAAGTCTTAACCAGCGCTTCCGGCTCAATTACAATATCATCATCCATTAACAGCACATGAGTAATATGGAATGTATTATTGTTTTCCATAATCTCAATTAAGTCCCTTGTAAATCCGCCTGCACCGCCCACGTTGCGGTTAGGGTAAATATGTATTTCCGGTGTCAGCAGTTCCCCAGACTCCAATGTTCTGCCGTTATCCGCTATAAAGACCTCCATATGGCGATACAGAGGCGACGCTTTATTTTCCAATATAGACTCTTTTAGGATTTTTAGATTTTTTTTGACAAATTCCTCTCGGCGGAATGTGCAGATTCCGATTCCAATTTTAATATCCCGCAGCGCTTGCTTGGGAACGCTGCTGCAATAAGCGCCGCCGTAAAATATACTGTCGTCGCTTAATGCTTCCAAGCCAAAAGTATACATTCCCCGTGCATTACCATCTGCGAATGAGAATTCACAAGTTTTACGGGTATCCGTTTCGATTGTTGCAGCACAGATAATTTTTTCAAACACTTCATTGTGCACTTTCTCTTTATTGAGCAGTATCACTTTAAATTTTCCCGACAATTCCAGTTTTAAAGTTAAATTGTCAAGAATTGTATACTTTTTCCATTTTTCAATGGAAAATCCATTAAAATATGTATCAAACCAAACTTTTTCGCCTGTGCGGAATAAGATTGTCTGCTTTTCGTTATCATAAAACAGCATCTGATTGCTGCCAAAACCAGATTTTTCCAGCCGAAAGTACATTTCCCTATCCGTACACCGCCCTACCTGCGGAAACAGTATTTTCTGTATTTCCATCTTAATCCTCCGTTTTTCACATTCTCCATTGATGCGCAAATGTACATGGTCCAAACTCATCATGCGCATAATCCCGCACAGTTATCTGCATAATATTTCTTACATTGTCATAGAGTTCTCCTGCTGCTCCATTAATACCGACATCCAGATAGTACTTCCCCGGCAGCAGCATTAACGCATCAATTACAAGCGATACCTCGCCGCACCCCTGCAAAATCGGCAGTTCATCGCCTGCCTTGGCAAAGCAGCAGCCATAACAATACTGCCAATTGTCTTTTACAAAATCCATATTAAAATTAACACGCGGGTGTACTAAGTTACTTTTATACGCCATTTTCAAAATTACTTTATCACCCGTATCAAAATTTTGGCACTCTTGATTTTGTTTGTTAAACAGCCGAATATTCGTAAAATAGACTTCCTGTGTCCCGTCCCTTCTTGCATCTGGATGCACATTTGTGGTAAGCGCTAAAATCGAATGCCTACGTTCATCCTGAAACTGCTCGCGGCTTTCCTTGTTTAATTTTATCAGCCGTTCATCTTCCATAAAATCAAGATAATGCATTGCCACCGGCTTGGGCAAACCGTCTTCTTTTATCAAACCGTCTTCAATCCATATCAAGCGGTCGCAAATTCCATACATTTGTTCCATTGAGTGAGATACAATAACAATCGTCGTACCTTGTTCTTTAATTTCACGCAGCCTTTGAAAGCATTTTTTCTGAAATCCGGCATCCCCAACCGCAAGTATTTCATCAATAAGCAAAACCTCCGCATTGACATTGATTGCCACAGCAAATGCAAGCCGCATATACATACCAGAAGAATAAGTCCGCACTGGATTGTCAATAAACTCCTCCAATTCTGAAAAACGGATAATTTCTGGCAAACGCATTGTAATCTCCTCTTTTTTTAGCCCAAAAATCGTTGCGTTTATGTAAATATTTTCACGTCCGCTCATATCCGGATGAAACCCCGCACCCAATTCAATCAGGCTCGACACTCTGCCTTGTACGAAAACCTCTCCGCTGTTTGGTTTTAAAATTCTTGTCAGCATCTTTAAAATCGTACTTTTTCCGCAGCCGTTTTTTCCGATCAGCCCTACTGCTTGTCCTTTTGGAATCTGAAAGGAAATTCCTCTTAATATCTCTCGAATTTCATATTGATTGCGTTTTGCAAATATTACACGTTCTTTTAACATAGTTCCTTTATCTGCATACGCTTTAAACTGCTTTGTCACATTGCTGACATTTATTACATACTCCTGTGTCATCACAGCTCCTCCGCAAAATTATCGCTTAATCTCACAAAAACAGCTTCACCAATTATTACCAGCACTATACCGAATAAAAACGCATATAGTAATTCGGATAAATCGGGTGCCGTTTTCCAATATAAAATCGTATGATACGCCCCAATTACTGCTGTCATAGGATTGACACGGAAAATCCATAAAATATTTTCCGGAATTATGTTTATTGGATACATAATCGGGGTAAGATAAATCCATGCCATTAAGAAAACGGTAACAATATGCTCCAAATCCTTGAGGTACACGGTTCCTGCTGCCACCAGCAGCGAAAATCCCAGTGCTAACAGATATTCAATGCCCATTACGAGCGGCAGCCATACAAGCGCCGCCATACAAATACCCACACCAGAAACAGCAATTACCAAAAATACAATAACAAAGCAGAACAGCATATTGATAAAATTGGAGGTTACGCAGGCAATTGGCAGAATTTCACGCGGAAAATATATTTTCTTAACCATTTCACCCTGATAGCGCACACAGCCTGTTCCTTGGCGCAGCGCCATATCAAAAAACAGCCACGGCACCATCCCCGTAATCATATATACATAAAACTGCTCCAATTCGCTGCGGATAATAATCGAAAATACAATGGTGTATACAACGATCTGACACAAGGGATTGATAAACGTCCACAAAAAGCCCAGCACAGAACCTTTGTACTTTCCTCTTAAATCCCGCCGCACAAGGCTGTTTACCATATCACGATATTCAAAAATTTCTTTTAAGTGTGTTTTCATTGTGCAGCCTTTCCTACATAATCCTTTTACTATATGGATTTTATTACCTTATTTGATACCAAACCATTATTTTCAGTTCCCTATTATACCGAATATATCGGTATAATGTCAAGATAAATTACCGATTAAATTAGTAATATTACAAATTTAATCGGTATATGCTATACAAAAAGAGGTATAGCACTATGAATGAAAAGTTTATCCGTGAACGAATTACAGAACTGCGCATCCAAAAAAACATCTCGGAATATAAAATGAGCCTAGACTTAGGGCACAGCAAAAGCTATATTCAAAGCATTTCCTCTGGCAAAGCACTGCCCTCTATGTCTGAGTTTCTCTATATTTGTGAATACTTGGATATAACACCAAAAGAATTTTTTGACGTAAATGATACAGAAACCATTAAGCTGCACCAGCTATTTATTTCCGCAAAAGAACTAAATAATGAAGATTTAGATGTTCTTATCTATCTCGCAAACCATTTAAAGAAAAAATAATGTGTACATTCGAGCAGAAAAATAACCTTCTCTCCTGCTTGTGCGCCGGGTACTCGTCATCTATGCTGACAACTTTTCTTTGAGTGCCCGTGTGCACATATATTAACGCCCGTTAAGATTTTCCAATTTCTGCACCGCCCATATTGTATAAGCGGACAATACATTCTGTGCAGAAAGGAAAATCTAATCGTTCGTAAGTATAAAAACAGGGAACTTTCCAAGTTACACACTTTGTTCCCTGCCCATATACTATATTATGCGGTACTCCATCATCTCATAGAGCAGCCGCGACCCTTCCACAATTTCCGCTGGAAGCAGTGCCCGTGCTACACACTTTAGTTCGGCTTGTGGATCGTCTTCTTTTTGTAGATATGCATAGTCGCCGTCAAGCCTTTCCACCGTGTAATAAATCGTATCCATGAACATTTTTCATTCCTCCTAATACAATCTTTTAGAATATGGTACCTTTGTACCATTCCATTATAACACTATTTTTGCCAAACTAACATTTTTTTGTTAATTTTACATATTTTTCATTGCTTTCGTATAGCATTTGGATTATAGTAAAGATATAGGAAGTTGATTCTAAGTTATTCCCAACAGATACTTCCAAACGAAGAAATCCGATAACGGATTTTTGTAAATAGTAGTAGTAATAAGAGGTAAGGACTTTGATCGCAAAAATTAATGAAATTCAAAATGAGTTAATAAAAGAAATGAAAATGATGTCCGAACCACAACCTCCTGTGGCGTCAGTGACATTTGTTCCTGCGACAAAAAACGACCGTGAGCGTATTCCGCAAGAGGAATATGACCAGCTTGTAGAACCATACCGTGAAGCAATGACACGCCTTGAAGTGCGCATGAAGGGCTTAAATGAGGATTATCGGAAAAAATATCGGGATTATCCTATTCACAATATCCAAGCCCGCATTAAAAGCCGAAAGAGCATCGAAAAAAAACTTGCCTTCCGCAACCTGCCCGTTACTTCATTTGCCGCAAAAGATAACCTGACAGATATTGCCGGCATACGCGTAATCTGCTATTTTATCGAAGATATTTTTAGTATTCTATCACTGGTAAAAACGCAGACAGATCTATTGATTTTAAAGGAAAGCGACTACATCCACTATCCCAAGTCAAGTGGATACAAAAGTTATCATATGGTACTTGGCGTACCAGTTTATCGTATTGAAGGAATGCAGTATTATCCTGTTGAGATTCAATTTCGTACTCTTTCAATGGACTTTTGGGCTAGTATGGAGCACCGTATTTGTTATAAAAGCGAAACCCCAGAGGAAACTGCCAGCGATTTTAAGAAATATTCTGCGGAACTGTCCGAAATGGAACGCCGTATGAAACATTTACTTGACGAAATCCGACGCAACAACCCGCAGGAACCAATGCAATAAACCATTTATATTATAATATTTATATGAAAAATTGCATAAAAATCAAACAAAAGTTGCCAAGGAACATTAACCATGTTCCTTAGCTTCTTTTATTTTATTCGTTTCCCTTATTTTAATCGAAATATTGCAATCTGCTATAAATTGATAATTGGCTTCCATTCCATAGCAAATCGAAATATTCAAGTGGTCGTCCCCCTGTTCTATGCCAATACTATATGTATCCAGCGCCAACAAAATTGTTCCAAACGGCGTAGCATATTCTGTCAGCGTTTTCTTTCCCTCAGAAAAGACCATATGTACATTAATCATTCCTTTTTTTAACAGGGAAAACTCTTTCTCCCTAAGCTTTAGAACATTTTTTACGGGCTCATCAAAGCCCTCAAACCTTTCCTCGTATAGAATAAAATGCGCATTGTTGCGAAAATAATATTCCCCTGGGCAAATTGTTTCGATTTTTTCCAAATCCTCGTCTGTTGACGCTTCTTTAATATCCGTTTCGGCAAATTGCAACCCTCGTATGCCAACCAGCACATCCTTATTCATTATTCATTTTCCCCTAATCCATTGCCTTTGGCTTACCATTGAAACAGTTCCGCCAACGCAATTTTATACGTTATTTTATTCGTTTCTGTTTCCTTATCACTATCTTTATTGAGAAAATAAGACTGCATAAAAGCGTCTGCTTCCTCTTGGGTAAGCGCATTGCCATCCTCATCCAAAATACAACCGCCGCCAAATTTTACAAATATTTCAGGACTTAAAGCACCTACCCAAAGCACAACCCCCAATACCATTGCGACTTTTTTTATTGTTTGCAGCCATACTGATTTTATCATGTCCCCATACCCCTTTCAAATTATTACTGTTAGACAGTGTTAAAGAATTGGGGGTATCGCATTAAGGAAAATTTATACAAGATAGCATAATACCATGCTGTATTTTATGCAATATCTTGTATCATCAAAGCTTATTGCGACAGCCTCAATTTATTAACCGTTCCTTAAAATCAGTATGGGCATGATTACTGCGAAATATACAAATTATTTTTTCACATTTCCCTGTTCCAATTGTAGCTGCTGTATAATTGCCTTTTCTTGATTATCAATATGTTTGCAGCCAACTGCCGCCGCTGCCGCTCTATCTTTATTTAATATACTGTTATACATTTCTTTGTGTTCTTGAACCAGCATATCATGCTGGGTAGCGTCCTTTAAATATTCAAAGCGATAACGATACATTTGTTCGGAAAGATTGTTTACCAATTGAATCAGACGATCGTTTTGTGTAGACACCACAATAATATCATGCAACGCCACATCTGCCTCCGCTATTTTTCTGGTATCTTGTGTCTTTGTCGCTGCTCTAAAATTGTCACATGCCTCATTTAATGCTCGCAGTTCCTCCTCCGTCATCCGATCGCAGGCAAGTTCAATTGCAAGTACATCCAGCGCACGCCTGACTTCCAGCACATCTTTTAAGTTCTTCCATGTTATCTGCGCCACCTCTGCACCGCGCCGCGGAATCATAATAACAAGCCCCTCTAGCTCTAGCTTTCGTATTGCCTCTCGGATAGGAGTGCGGCTAACCCCCAGCTTATTGGCAAGATGAATTTCCATCAGCCGTTCGCCGGGTTTGAGTTTTCCTGTCAGGATTTCCTGACGCAGCGTATTAAACACCACATCTCGCAGCGGTAAATATTCCTCATCATTTATCATGCTCATTTCAATCCTCCATTTATCAATGTATACTGTATTTTCCTGGTTTAAGCCCCCTTTAGGGATCCCTAAAAGGGATTGTAGAACTCTGTTACAAAAACCTGTGAAGCCATTTTCTTTGCTTTTAGCGCACTGCGAATATGCTTTGCCGCCGCCTGCGCTTCCTCCTCTTTTGCAAAAATACCAAACACACTTGGCCCGCTTCCACTCATCAAGGCATTATATGCTCCCTGTTGGGTCATCATTGTCTTAATTTCTGCAATAATGCTATTCTCTTTCACTGTAACAGCTTCCATAACATTCTCCAAATAATTGGCAACCCGCTCTATATCGCCTTGTTCCAATGCCGCCATCATACCATCAATATCTGGATGTTTTGCAATTTGATTCACACGGAGCGTTTCATAAACTCTTTTCGTGGAAACCATAATCGGGGGCTTGACTACAAGAAGCGATGCACGCGGCGGTGCTGGAAGCGGCGTCAGCTTCTCTCCTACCCCTTCTGCAAGCGCTGTCCCGCCCAGAATGCAAAACGGAATATCTGCCCCCAAACGCAGTCCTTGCCGCATCAATTCCTCCTTATCTAGTTTCAGCGCAAACATTTCATTCATAGCAAGCATAGTAGCTGCTGCATCTGTACTACCTCCAGCCATACCCGCTGCAACTGGTATCGTTTTCTTTAAATGAATTTCTATCCCCTGCCGAATCCCGTAATATTCTTTCATAAACTTTGCTGCCCGAAAAATCAGGTTATTACCCAAATCCCCCAATTCATAACGGCTGTCCACGGACAAAATAATATCTGGATCCCTACGGCGCTTAAATTCCAATTCATCATAGATATTTACCGACTGCATTACTGTCTTAATTTCATGATACCCATTTTCCAGACGGCGGCACACATCTAGTGCCAGATTTATTTTCGCCCTTGCTTTGTAATTTAACTTTTCCATTCCGCATAGTCCTTCTTTATTAACGTGTATTTTTTTTCGTACAATTTAAAACGATTATATACAATTCTTGGCGTTTCGTCAACTTACTTTCATCGATTTTTGCACTATTTTTCCGGTTTCAAGCAATTTTTCCGGCTTAGAAATATTTTTTCAAATTTTTTCAATTTTATGTTAAGTTTTTCCAAAACTACTCCGATATATAGGTAAAGAATATTATTTTGCCTAACTACCAAAAGTGATAATGCAAATTATAACAGACTTTGCACCCAAAATGCTATAAACAAGCATTTTGGCGCATAATTCCCACTACTTTGGCGTGGGTGTAAAAAGTAACATTATTTGTACATACATAAACTGCAAAATGATATTGCATACCACGGAAGGTTTATATTACGCTTTATTTTAAGAAAGGGAAGGGATACCATATGAGTACAAGTGCTATTTCTAATTCAAATGTTAGTGATTCTTACACAACCGTTGCAGCGACAAAGGAGAAAGACAAAAATACATCTGTCAATAATAACAATGCCGCTGCCTCCAATACCAATAGCGCAGCTTCTGATGTGACTTCACAGGACACCGCTACCATCGAAAACAAGAAGCAAGAAACGACTGCTGCCGTTTATGACAAGAGAGCGCTTTCTGCAGATGACAGAAAAACTATTGTTGCACAATTAAAAGCAGATCAGGAAAAACGCCAATCACAACTTGCCGATTTAGTAAATGATATGCTTTCAAAGCAGACAAATGCTTTTGGTCAGGCAAACAATATGTGGCAGTATCTTGCCAAAGGACAGTTTACCGTTGACGCTGAAACAAAGAAAAAAGCCCAGGAAGATATTTCTGAAAACGGATACTGGGGTGTAGAAAAAACATCCGACCGTATTGTAGAATTTGCAACAGCACTTGCTGGCAATGATCCCAAACAATTAGAGAAAATGCGTGACGCTTTCTTAAAAGGTTATAAAAAGGCTGAGAAAACTTGGGGCGGTAAGCTTCCGGATATTTCGCAGAGAACATATGATGCAGTGCTTGATAAGTTTGATAAGCTGACAAATCCTAAGGCAGAGGATAATACTACAACGCAGAATACATCTAATCAGCAAAATGGAGCGAATCAAAACGCAAACCAAAATGTCACAACAACAGAAGATGGTACCGTTATTGTAAAGAATTAGCTTACGTCATTATTTCTGATAGATTATCGTTTTTGGGAAAGAGGATATCATATTGATATCCTCTTTCCTTTTCTTAATAATTTCTAATTAATTTCTGTAGTTCATTAATGTATTTCTCTATGTAATGCAATATACTTCTCCAATGTACCAAACATTAAATCTTCATCTAACGGCTTTGCAAGATATGCATTCATGCCGCTTTTTACCGTGCGTTCACGATCCTCTTCAAAGGCATTTGCTGACAGGGCAATAATAGGCAGATTTACAGTATCTTTCCTTGGCAGACTGCGAATTGTCTGTGTTGCCACATAACCATCCATAATCGGCATTTGAATATCCATTAAAATGGCATCATAGTAGCCTTCCTCTGATTCTTTCACCATATCAACAGCAAAGGTACCATCCGCTGCTGTTTCTACCTGAAAACCGGCTTCTTGGAGAAATTCCACCGCAATTTCACGATTTAAGTCATTATCCTCCACAACCAGTATCCGGCTTCCCATAAAACTGCGCACATCTTCCATAGATACTTCCTGTGAAGTAGTAACGCGGTTGGCATGAATCATTACATTCTTTAAATCCGACAAAAACAAGGGCTTGCTGCAAAAAGCTGTTACGCCTGCTGCTTTCGCTTCCTCCTCAATTTCTCCCCAGTCATAAGTGCTTAATACTATCGCTGGTGCTGTATCACCTGCAATTTCACGGATTCCCCGCACAACTTCCACACCATCTGCTGTTGGCATTTTCCAGTTCACAATATATGTTGCAAAAGGATCTTTCTTATCTATTGCCAACTGTGCACGATACAGCGCTTCCTTGCCGCTAAGCGTCCACTCGGAACGCATTCCCAGTTCTTCAAGCATTCTTGTCACATTGCAGCAAACAGAGAAATCATCATCTACCACCAGCACCCGCTGCCCTTCCAATTCTCGAATTACAACGTTTTCCGTTTCCTTTTCGTTTTCCTGAAGCTTAAAAGTCATTTGTATTGTAACGGTACTGCCCTTTCCTGGCGTACTCTCCACGTTAATTTTGCCGTCCATCATATCAACAATGCTCTTAGTTATCGTCATGCCAAGCCCTGTTCCCTGCTGTCCACTGATTGTTGATGTGCTTTCCCGCTCAAACGGCTCAAAAATATGCTTGATAAACTCTTCCGACATTCCAATTCCTGTGTCCTGCACAACAAATTCATATGTACCGTACCCTTGTTTGTCACATTCCAACTGCCGAAAAATCACTGTTACCGCTCCGCCCGGCGCAGTGAACTTAATCGCATTGCTTAAAACATTGATAAATGCCTGTTCAATACGAAGCGGATCGGTATAAACATCCTCATTGCGTATTTCCTCTGCCTTAATAGAAAAATCCAACTGCTTTGCTTGAATCTGTGGAAGTATCAAATGCATCATTCCATGCATCCGCTCAGAAATATTGCACGCTTTCTCTTGGATTACCACTTTGCCGCTTTCAATATGGCTCATATCTAGGATATCGTTTATTAGACTTAATAAATGATTACTGGAGGATTGAATTTTTTTAAGATAATCCATTACTCTGTTCTTGTTATCAATATTTGTTTCTGCAAGTGACGCAAAACCTAGAATCGCGTTCATCGGTGTACGCATATCGTGGGACATATTGGAAAGAAAGGTACTTTTTGCCTTGTTCGCATACTGCGCCTGCACTAGCGCCTCCTTTAAAACCATTTCATTGCGGATTAAATCTTCAATTCTACGAATAGTCAAAACTGCTGTTCTAGGCATTCCGCCAATTCGCTCCCGAGCCACAAAAGTAGTCAGACACCACTCGTCCGTGCCATCTGCTGCTTTACGCTTATACTTCATTTCAACGGTATCCTTGTCCTCGAGCGCTTTTATAACATTATCCAGATGAAGGAAGCCCTTTATCTTTTTGGTACGCTCCTCACCTTGACTGATGATTTTCCCACTGTCAAAGTGCCACTGCATAGTCTTTGTATAATTTCCATCCTCCACAATATCACAATAGTCAGGAAAAATCATACGTAGATAATCATTTTGCAAATCCACATAATAGATCTCGCGGTACTCATGTACAGTGCTTGCCAGCACATCCATTAATACCCGTCTTTCCTCCGGACCGTTGTTTTGGAGCGTGCCCTCCATTACTAAAACACTCTCTGTAATTTCATTGATATACACATAAAAAATATCGTCTTCGTCCCCACTGTACACTAAATGCCCAAAGTCCTCGACATAACAGACAATCCCATCTTTGCGGATAATTCGATACTCAACATAATCCTGCTCATCTTCGTTCTGTGAAATCTGTCGTTCAATGCTTGCCTCTACACGCGGGAAGTCATCAGGATGCACCATTCCACGAAAAGAATTTCCTGTATATTCCCGAAATTCTTCCTCCGTTTTGCAGCCATACAATGATATTACCCCTTTGTTTACATATATTAATTCATTCTCTCCACCAGCACGATACGTAAAAAAGCCGCCGCGTACCTTACTTGAAATCCGACTCTGGTGAATTTCTTCTTTCTTCTCCATTTGTCTATCCTTTCATCCCAATTTCCTAGAGGAACGGTTTTATCGCTATCTCTATTTTATGACAGAATACGCTTTCCGTCAATCAAAAACTAATCGATGCAAGTGACTTATAAAGAAGCCGTTACAATTCACACCCACGCCAGTTTTTATCAACTTATAGGTTATTGAGGTGTGAATTATAACAGATTTTGCACACAAAATGCTAAAGTGCAAGCATTTTGGCGCATAATTCCCACTACTTTGGCGTGGGTGTGAAAAGTAACAAGAAGCTGCATTACAGTTCAGTCTAGAACTTTGCCCTAAGGTAACCAACCCCCATTTATGACCTCATAAAATAACTTGTTGTTGTGCTTGCGATTAAAACACCCTCGGCATCCATAATATCCACTGTATACACAGCAACTTTGCTGCCATGCTTTACAGCCCGTGCTTCTGCAATTAACTTCGGCGTATGAATTGCTGGACGCAGATAATTGATATTACTGCTAAGTGTAACTAAATTTTCATGGCAGTCATGTGCAATCACTGCAAGTCCGCCGACTGTATCCGCCAAGGAGAAAATAACACCACCGTGCACCATGCCTAAAGGATTATTCAACTCACTGCGAACCAGCATCTCCCCCTTACAATAACCTGCTTTCATTTCCAACACTGTAATTCCAAGCCATGGGATAAAAGCTGGCATTTGATTCATTTGTTCCAACATTGCGCGATATTGTTCCATTATTTTCTTCCATTTCCATTTTTATTGTTTCGTTCCTTCATTTTCAATTACGAATCTTCATCCTGCCACATTAAGGCACATTTCACTGCTTTCTCCCAGCCGCGCAGGCATTTTTTGCGCTGTGCTTCCTCCATTGTGGGCATAAATTTCCTGGAAAGCTGCCAATGTGCACGGATTTCATCCTTATCTTTCCAATAACCTGCCGCCAGCCCCGCAAGGTATGCTGCGCCTAGCGCTGTGGTTTCAATACAGCTAGGACGGAGTACGGTTCCATTTAGAATATCCGCCTGAAACTGCATAAGAAAATCGTTTGCACTGGCACCGCCGTCAACACGCAGTTCATTTATTGTTACCCCTGTGTCATTTTCCATTGCCGAAAGGACACTGTTTGTCTGATATGCCAAGGATTCTATTGTTGCACGGATAAAATGCTCCTTACTGCACCCTCTTGTAATACCGACTACCATTCCACGGCAATACTGATTCCAGTACGGCGCTCCCAATCCTGTAAATGCCGGCACTACATAAACGCCATTTGTATCTGGCACTGCTTTTGCATAGTCTTGTGACTGCGCAGCGCTGCGTATCATACGCATTTCATCGCGAAGCCACTGTATCGCTGCTCCTGCCACAAATACACTTCCCTCCAGCGCATACGCCACTTCGTCCGTATCGCTGGCTGCAATCGTGGTCAGAAGCCCATGTTTTGACACGACTGCCTGTCTGCCTGTATTCATTAACAGAAAACAGCCTGTCCCATATGTGTTCTTAACATCTCCCTGACCAAAACAACACTGTCCAAACAATGCCGCCTGCTGATCCCCTGCTGCACCTGCAATCGTAATCTCACTGCCAAATATTCCTGCGTCTGTTCTGCCATAGACACAGCTTGACGGTTTTACTTCGGCAAGCATTGCACGCGGAATCCGAAATCGCTGCAATAATTCCTCATCCCAGCATTTTTCATGGATATTAAAGAGCATTGTACGCGACGCATTGGTGTAATCGGTCACAAAAATACGCCCTTTTGTTAAATTCCAGATAAGCCACGTATCCACAGTTCCAAACGCCAGTTCACCAGCTTCTGCACGCTGCCGTGCACCCTCAATATGATCTAAAATCCATACAATTTTGGTTGCACTAAAATACGCATCGGGAATTAAACCCGTTTTCTGACGAATAATGGTATCTAAACCCTGCTTTTTTATCTGCTCTATCTGATCTGCTGTTCTATGACACTGCCAGCAAATAGCAGGGCAAATCGGTTCTCCAGTACTCTTGTCCCATACAATTGCCGTTTCTCGCTGATTCGTGATGCCAAGCGCCGCAATCATGCCTGCATCTGCGCCTACTTTCGCCATTGCTTCAATTGCAACTGCCAACTGGCTTGACCAGATTTCCATAGGATTATGCTCTACCCAGCCCGCTTTGGGATAAATCTGTTCAAACTCTTTCTGCGCCATACTTACAATACTTCCCGCTTTGTCAAAAAGAATACAGCGCGAACTAGTTGTCCCCTGATCCAACGCCATAATATAACTTCTATCTGTCTTATTTTTCATAATCTACACCAAAAAGAGCATATTCGGCAAAAAAAGAGCATATTCGCCCAATATTTCGTCGACAAACTGCATTCTCCAATAGCTCCTTCCTTTAATATATACTAAGTTTACTTTAAAAATCTTATCACAACCCTAGCAAGATTGCTATGATTTTATGGATTTTTTATAGAATTGAACGCACATAAAAGGAGCTGTCGGGTAATCATGCGATACACCCAATATATTGCATGGATTATTGATATAAGCAACAATATATTGTGGGTAAACTGCATTCTCCGACAGCCCCTTTTTATGCGCAGATCCGTGCATGGAAATATGCCGCTGAAGCGGTGCATAAGCCGCACAAATTTTTCATGTTTCATTATGAAATTTTGGGAAACAGGTCTTTTACTGTGGGATAAATCTGCCTAAATTTCTGATAGCGTTCTTCATAGCGTGCCGCAAGCTCTGCTGTCGGGTCTACGCTGTCCACCACTTTTACAAGCTTAGCGGCTGCCTCCTCAACAGATGCATATTCGCCGCAAGCCACTGCTGCCAGCATAGCGCCGCCATATCCAGGGCCCTCCTCGCTTTCAATAATATCAAGGCGGATATTCAGCACATTTGCAATAATCTTTCTCCACAGTGGGCTTTTAGCGCCACCGCCACAGATTTTGGAAGCTTTTATCTCAATTCCAAGACTTTTTGCCACCTCAAAGGAATCACGGATTGCAAATGCCACCCCCTCCAAAACTGCCTGATACATATCGGCGCGGGTAGAATCCATTGTTAAACCGATAAATGTTCCTCTTGCATTTGCATCATTGTGTGGTGAGCGTTCTCCCATTAGATAAGGCAAAAAATATACATGATTCTTGCCAAGCTTCTCATCTGTAATCGCCGCCTGTTGCGCACTAAAATCCGTTGTCTGCAGAATTTCTTCCATCCACCATTTATTGCAGGAAGCAGCGCTTAACATACAGCCCATTAAATGAAACTTTCCGTCTGCATGTGCAAAAGAATGCAGCGCATTATGCTTATCCACGCCGAAACGCTCACTGGAAATAAAGATTGTGCCACTTGTCCCCAGCGAAATATTGCACATTGCATTCCCGACTGTGCCAGTGCCTACTGCTGCCGCTGCGTTATCGCCTGCGCCTGCCGCTACTTTTACTGCTTCCGGCAATCCTAACTCCGCCGCAATATCTGCCTTCAGCGTACCAACTACTTCATAGCTTTCGAAGACTTTTGCCATCTGCGACGCTTTTACACCGCAGATTTCCAGCATTTCTGTTGACCAACATTTATTCTCCACATCAAAAAGCAGCATCCCAGAAGCATCCGATACATCTGTACAGAAACTTCCTGTCAATTGATAGGCGATATAATCCTTTGGCAGCATAATTTTCTCAATCCGTGCAAAATTCTCCGGCTCTTTATTTTTTACCCATAAAATTTTGGGAGCTGTGAAACCTGTAAATGCAATATTTGCCGTGTACTTTGATAATTTTTCCTTACCGATTACATTGTTAAGATAATCCGTTTCCTCCTGTGTTCTGCCATCATTCCAAAGAATTGCAGGCCGAATAACCCTATCATCTTTATCCAGGATCACAAGCCCATGCATCTGCCCACCGAAACTAATACCTGCTACCTGTGTTTTATCAAAGCCCTCCGTCAGTTCTTTCAGCCCTTCTTTTACGGATTCCCACCAATCTTCTGGTTTCTGCTCACTCCAACCCGGCTGTGGAAAAAACAGCGGATACTCCTTTGATACAATATTTACAATTTTTCCGTTCCCTTCCATTAACAAAAGCTTCACCGCCGAAGTGCCAAGGTCTATGCCGATATAGTACATATGTTTCCCTTCCTTTCCTATCAATCTCATAAAAATACTATGTATTCATTTTAGTATAAAAGATTTTGGTTATTTTTTCATGGTATAAACTGGATGCTTTTTACGTGCTAAATTGGAGATTCGGCACACGCTTCTCCCCATTCCAGCCGATGCAGTTCTCCCGACACCTGCATTCCGGCGAAGTTCTGCTGGCGGAGCGCTTCATAGAGTACAATGCTGACGCTGTTGGCAAGGTTTAGGCTTCTGATTTTGTCAAGCATGGGAATCCGGATACAGGTGTCTTGGTAATCGACAAGCAGTTCTTCCGGGATTCCTGCGCTTTCTTTGCCAAACATAATAAAATCTTCACTGCCAAAATCCGCCTGCGTATACACCTTTTGCGCTTTTGTCGTTGCCATCCACAATTTCGCCTTTGTATTTGCTGCGAAGTTTTTCTCCAAAAATTCCGCAACGTTCATATACCGCCGCACATCCAAATGTTCCCAGTAATCCATTCCGGCACGGCGCAGTTCTTTGCCGGTCAGGCGGAAACCCAACGGCTCTATTAAATGCAGCACTGTATTTGTTGCCACACAAGTTCTGCCAATATTTCCAGTATTTGCTGGAATTTCAGGCTGGTATAATACAATATGCATCCCGGAAATTTTCCCCTTTCTTACTTGCATCATTGGCACTACTCTAGCGTGTATTTTTTTCCGCACGCAGTTTTGTTACAAAATGTTCCAGCCTGCCAATCGCAATTTTTAATTTTTCCAACGAATAGGCATAAGAAATACGAATAAATCCTTCTCCGCTGTCCCCGAACGCTGTTCCAGGAACGACGGCAACTTTTTCCTCCTGCAAAAAGCGGGAAGCAAATTCGTCGCTTGTCATTCCAAATTCTTTGATGCATGGAAATATGTAAAATGCCCCAAACGGTTCAAAACATTCCAACTGCATTTCGTGAAATACATGAACAAGATAACGACGTCTTTGATTATAAGCTTCACGCATCATCTGCACATCTTCATCCCCGTTTTTAAGCGCATCAATTGCTGCATACTGAGAAGTAGTCGGCGCACACATAATGCAGAATTGATGAATCTTGTACATTTGTTCGATTATCTCTACAGGACCGCAGGCATATCCAAGCCGCCAGCCTGTCATTGCATGGGATTTAGAGAATCCGTTAATGAAAATCGTCCGCTCCCACATACCAGATATATTTGCAATGGAAACATGATTTTCTGTATAGCAAAGTTCAGAATAAATCTCATCGGAAATCACAAATAAATCATGCTTTTGAATCACTTCCGCAATCGCTTCTAAATCATCGCGCTCCATAATTGCGCCAGTCGGGTTATTCGGAAACGGCAGGATTAATATTTTGGTTTTATCGGTAATGGCTTCCTCAAGTTCCTGTGCGGTAAGGCGGAACTGGTTCTCATGCTTTAACTCAATAATCACAGGTTTTGCGCCAGCTAAAACAGCGCATGGCTCATAGGATACATAACTTGGCTGCGGAATCAACACCTCATCACCGGCATCCACCATTGCACGCAGCGCAATATCGATCGCCTCAGAACCGCCGACCGTTACAAGCATTTCTGTTTTTGCATTGTAATCAAGCTGGTATCTGCGCTTTAAATACTTGCTGATTTCCTCGCGCAGTTCCATAAGTCCTGCATTGGAAGTATAAAATGTACGCCCTCTCTCCAGAGAATAAATGCCCTCGTCACGGATATGCCACGGCGTTTCAAAATCCGGCTCGCCCACGCCAAGCGAAATTGCATCCTTCATCTCGCTGACAATGTCAAAAAATTTGCGAATACCGGACGGTTTAATATCTACAATGGTTTTTGATAATGGATTTCTCATGGCGTCACCTGTATCCTTTCATCAACCTCTTTGCGGTCTAAAATCGTCCCATGATCTTTATATTTTTTCAAAATAAAATGTGTTGCTGTGCTTAACACGGATTCTAACGTTGAAAGTTTATCAGAAACAAAATTAGAAACTTCTTTCAATGATTTTCCTTCAAGGCTTACCAGCAAATCATAGCCGCCGGAAATTAAGTACACTGCATGAACCTCCGGATATTTGTAAATGCGCTCCGCAATACTGTCAAAGCCATGCCCGCGCTGCGGCGTTACACGCACTTCGATTAATGCGTTCACCTTTTCAACATTCGTCTTTTCCCAGTCTATCAATGTATGATATCCGCAGATAATTCCTTCTTTTTCCATCTGTTCCATCTCATTAATGACATCGGTTTCCTGCTCTCCTAAAAGGATTGCAAGTTCCCGCAAATCAATTCTGCTGTTTTTTTCGATAATTGACAATATTTTTTCTCTCATAAATTATTTCCTCCATTTTAAATGAATTATCAAAATGAGGCTGTCGCAATACGCTTTGATTATACAGGATATGGTCTAAACGCATTACAGTATTATAATATTTTGTGTCTATTTTCCTTAATGTGACAGCCCCTATATGCATTGTCTAAACGCATCGTTGTAAGAATACAACGCATCCTGTACAGACGATTCCAGAAACCGCATCTCCTCCTCATTTTGGATAATGCGGTCATTTCCCTCGGTAATTTTGCCGATCACCGCCGCTGCAATCCCTTGGCTGTGCAAAGTACGTACCAGTTCCCAGCCGTTATTTATTGTGATTAACAGACTTCCGCCTGCCAGAAGTTCATATGGATTGCAGTCAAAATACGTACAAATTTCCACGGTTTCCTGCTTGATTGGTATACTTTTTAAGTCTACAGTCAGTCCAACGCCGCTTTCTGCCGCAAGTGCCCAGAGTCCGCCAAAAATACCGCCCTCCCGCACCACTGACAAAGCGCCCGCGTTGGACTTCATGGCGGTTGCAGCCTCCGGCAATATCGAACAATACTGTCCAAAGCGTCTTGCTTTATCCAGCATATCCATTGGGTATCTGCCAAGAAGCTTTTCAAAATGCCGATCAGCAATCACTGCCGTGCCCTCCAGCCCCAGCCATTTTGTCATTACAATATCCTCGCCTTCTTTGGCACGATTTTCCATACGCTGCATACAACAGACTTCCACAACGCAGCTTACAACAGGCTCTGTTACACAGGGAAGCACCTGCACATCAATATTTGCAAATGGTATTGACAATTCCGCCGCTGCCTTTGCCGCCTGCTCAATTATTTGACGTATTTTTATTTCCCGTAATCTCTGCGGTACAGACAGCGTTAAATTCGCGCAGACACTCTCTGCACTGTGAAAGATATCCTCCGCTTTATCACAAGACACCAATCCGCACTGCAGCGCCGCGCGATTTACCGCTGCAAGAAACGCTCTGCGTGCTACCTCCTTGTCCGTACCATGCGCAGACGCCTGCCCGCCAATATATGGCAAAGCGGCGCAGACTGTTCCCAGTCCTGCGCCATTCGCCTTCACTACATTTACAACGGAACGTTTATAAATACTCTCCGTTAATTTTCCATAATTCATTTTCTATTCCTCTGCAACGTCTTACGGCATTGGTTGCGCCGGCTGCTCTGACGGTACTTGCTGTTGCTGTAATTGTTGCTGCTGTTGTTCCAACAACTGCTGCTGCAGCGCCTGATAATAGGCTTCTAAATCTGCCTGCTGCTGTGCCTGCGCTGCCATCTCTGCCTTAATTGCTGCCGCCTCTGCCTTACAAGTGTCAATGCTGCCCGACGCAATTGCTGCCTGAATACGGTTTGCATAATCAGGATTATCTGTATTTACTCCAACCGTCGCCGTACGTGGCGCCATTTTATAGCTGCTCTTATTAATGACATCACGGCTAACCTCTACACCATTCTCCTCCACGATTTTCCAAAGCTGCGCCTTATAGCCGATATGCGCTGACTGTACATTTATATATCCTACGCCCTGGCTGCTGCTTGCTACAATATCATCATGATCTGGACGTGTCGTCGAAAGCACTTCGCTCTCATAGCGCACTTTCCGTGACGGGTCACGCTCCTCCACACCATAGAACGTAAATGTAATCTGTTTTCCCTCTGTAATTCCTTCTATATAAATCGGATGGTTTAAATTATTGATAAAACGAAAATCTTTTCCTGCTGATTCTGCAATCGCTGCATCCATTGACGGATCTACATAACTGATAATCATAGAATGATTGTTCCGCTCCGTCACCTCTAATTCCGACAAAAGTACTACATTATAAAGCGTTGTGGAAACTTGACAAATACCGCCGCCAATACTGTCAACCACTTTACCATTTAAGTATGATCCCGCCGGATAATATCCGTTTTCTGTGGTAAATGGCTTAATCGTATTATATGTAGAAAATTCATCTCCTGGATAAAGCAACGTTCCATTAATTAATCTACAGCCATTTTCTACGTTTTTGCACCTTGAAGGACTGCTGGTGGAATAACTTGTTGTAAAAGTACCTAGTACATCGTTTAGCTGCGAGAGTTCCTCGGCATTTCCTTTCGGCTCTGTCACATCAATTACCAAATCAATAGATGTATCTTCATAATCCCATTGATTGGTAAGGTAATCATAAACTACATTTAACGATTCTTCAATATTAACGCCTTTTCCGGTCTGTCCCTCAATTACATTAAACACACCATTTTCGCGCGTCAGTGTAGCATTCTGTGCCGGAACATCATATTCTGTACACTGCTCTGCTAAGATTGTACGAATTGCCTCCATATCAAAGTTCAGCATTAAATCAAAATTTTTATTTCCGTGCTTTAAATCCTGAATTGCTTTATACCGCTTTACAATATTTCCCTTTTTGCCAAGCGACGCTGCTGTATCAATATCCTCAGGATTTATCCAGTTCAAACCTAAATCACCTGCTGTCACCATTGCATAATGGCCGTCTACTGCGCCAAATGTAACGGTACGCAGCTTCAATTCCTCAATATATGCAGCGACTGCAGCCTTTGCCTGCTCTGCTGTCATTCCAGAAAGGTCAATATCTCCCATATAAATGCCTTCCAGAATCACATCGTCCTCTGCCTGCGCATAAACATACTGTCCTTTGCCAAAAATGCAGACGGCAGACAAAAATACCAGACATAAGACGAACAACCCCATATTTTTTCTTATCTTACTCATAAACTCTCCTTCTTGCTCTCCTTGAATAATAAAAATATTACCAAAATTTTCATTGATTTATATATGAATTCTATATAAATTTGCTAATTGTAAAGCATATCCTAACTATTGTAAAATAGATTGAAATGACTTGTTTGATACTATCCTAAAACACTTAAAACTGTAGGCACAATCATAGCAATAATTAATAAAATCGCTATTACAGCCGCAATTTTTCGCTGTGTTTTTTTATTATTAAAATGAAACATACGATAAACCTCCTAATTTCTATTTTAAACGGTACTACTGTAACAATTATACTGCGAGCATAATCACAGTGAAATATACAAAATACATTTCTGAAAGGATATTATATATGAAATATTTGATTTTTTCAAGTATTGTTGGCCTTTGTATTGCATATTATTTAAAACTTTCTCATATTCGGGCAATTGAAGCTAAGGCAGACGATGCATATTGGGAGCGGGAACGCAAAGCAAGTTTTACCCGCAAAAAGCCGCTGGATGATTTAGACTACATTACAATTCCACCGGAAATATTGCAAATGCATCCAAAGAGCATTACAAGTGAACTGCAAAGCATCCTAAATAACTTAAACGACTTGTCCTCATACAAAATCGTAAACCTTACTGGCTACAGCAACACCGATTTAAAGCTGAAATACGGCACTGCTAATATTACTATATTAAGCGATTACGATTTTCATTACACAAACTTAGTGACGCTCCTGCAAAAGCTTGCAGAAAAACTTCACGAAAATGGAGAAGATGCCCTGGCAGCCCAAACGTTGGAGTTTGCAATATCCACTGGAACCGATGTCAGCAAGTCCTATTATCTGCTTGCAGACCTTTACTGTGATGCTGGCACTGCATGGAAAATCCAATCACTGATAGAAAGCGCACAAAATATTCATACAATACAGAAGGACACCATTATTGAAACGCTTCAAACCCAACAGCAAAACGCCACACTATCACAGTCAGAAGGATTTTAAAGCCCTGACTGTAGACAATCTATTAATCGGCTCGCTTCGCTTTTACTTAACGCTTCTACCGCGATGCGCTCTGTACCAAAACTTTTGATTGGCTCCAGCCAAAACACATTCTCCTCATTCGCCACGGAAAGCCGCAGACGCCTTGCAAGCATCTGTATGTAATTGTACTGCTTTGGCGTTATCGGACTATCTTTCTGCACACGATACGCCAATTGACGCGGCGCAAATGGTTCTTGATCTATTGGATAAAACTGTTCTACCATACGCTGATAGACTTGGTGTGTCGCAACCGCATCATTTAACGCTCTATGCGCGTCCAAATCAATCTTATAATATGCACACAGCACGCCTAGGCTTCTGCTCTCCAACGCTGTTAAAAACCGCCTTGCAATCCGCAGCGTATCCATTCCTTCTTTATTAAATGTCTTTTTCTGCCGTTGCGCCGCTGTTTTTACAAAAGAATAATCAAAGAGTATATTATGTCCCAGCAGCACACTATCCCCTGCAAAATCTGCAAATGCATCAAATAATTCCTCTATAAAAGGTGCCTTTTTTACATCCGCATCCGTAATCCCTGTCAATTCTACAATCTTTGGCGGAAGCAGCTTTCCCGGATTGACAAACGCGGAAAAAGTATCCACGATCTTCCCATCGCATACTTTAGCCGCTCCCAGTTCAATAATTTTATCCTGACTTGGATAAAATCCTGTGGTTTCGATATCAAATACCACGTAATCCATTAATGCTTGTTTCATTTTTGTTCCCATCTGCTTTTTTACAGGCACTTCTATACGCATAAACGATTAGACTTTCCTGTCTGCACAACCATATTGCCCCAATGTTCCTTTCAGCTTTTATCCTGATTTCTATTTTTATATTCGTTATCCAAAATCACTAAGTTCATCTCGTAATCCTGCATATTTTTCTGCTTAATACTCGAAAGCATTAATCCTGCGAAAAAAGACTGGATTGCCGCAATATAGACAAATCCACATACAATCAACGTTGGGAAACGCTCCACCAGACCCGTAGAAAAATATTCCGTAAGCACTGGAATTAAAAATAGCGTCGAAATCACTGCTAACAACATAGAAATCCATGCAAAAAAGCCCATTGGCTTATAATTTTTATACAATTTTAAGATGGTGAAAATTACTTTCATCCCGTCCGAATATGTGTTTAATTTCGATACGCTGCCCTCCGGACGATCACGGTACTGGATAATCACATTCTCTACACGCATATTTTTATCAATTGCATGGATACTCATTTCCGTTTCAATTTCAAAGCCTTTGGAAAGCACGGGAAATGATTTGACAAACTGGTAGCTAAATGCCCGGTATCCCGTCATAATATCCCGAATGTCACTTTTAAACATACTGTTAATCGCGCCCCGCACCAGCGAATTGCCAAAGTTATGAAAGGGGCGCTTATTTTCCTCAAAATAAGAAGAAGAAAGCCTGTCCCCCACCACCATATCTGCATTGCGCTCCAAAACCGCTTCGCACAACTTACGTGCTTCATCAGCAGGATAAGTGTCATCACCGTCCGTCATAATATAACAGCGTGCATCAATTTCACGGAACATACGCCGTATTACATTGCCCTTGCCCTGCTGGTATTCATAACGCACCACTGCACCCGCTTTGCGCGCAATCTCGTCCGTTCCGTCTTTGGAATTGTTATCGTACACATAAATTACAGCTTCCGGAAGCGCTGCCCGAAAGTCCTTTACTACTTTTTCAATTGTCTTGCTCTCATTATAGCAAGGAATTAAAACTGCTATCTCGTCCATTCTTTTCTCCTTTATCCTAGAATTGCCATACAACCCCTAGTACAGCATTGCATTAGGAATCGAGCAACACGCAATGTTATACTAGTACATTATAGCAATTCCCTAATT
>ERZ778512.740-NODE-740-length-24966-cov-7.346995_pt1 | contig 24966 bp, 36 predicted proteins | sample MGYA00510346_ERZ778512 | MGnify/ENA primary metagenome ERZ778512 (study PRJEB29527, sample SAMN07138962) | mouse gut metagenome | material: feces | host: mouse | place: China:Nanjing | collected 2016-01-25 ...
GTGAACCGAATTTATTTAATTTTTAACCCTGTCTACTTTTAGTGGACAGTAGTGAATCTTATTAATCAAACGCAATTGCGCATTATTTAAATTTTAAATATAACCAACAAAAAACAAACAAATTTAAAGTAAAAATTGTATTATTAATCAATAAATATTATTTTTGCAAAGAAATACAAACAATCATTAAAATTTACATCAATGCAATTAATCCATCAAGTCGGTATTAGTATTTTATCTACTATCCTGATCGCATCTTGTGCAGTTCATGGTGATGTAGAATCTCTATTGACCGACAAAGCCAACACTGAAAACTCAATCGAGAATGAAATTCAAAACAATGAAGCCACATTGTTGCAAGATGAAAGCTTATTAGAAAAAAGAAGAGCTGCGGTATTGTTATCGGACTATATCACATTAGAGGATAACCGCTATTCATTAAAATTATCCCAATCTGAAGCTGCCAAATTAGATATAAGTGAAGAACTATATCTACTTATTGCCGAACAGATTGAATTAACAAATTCAACAATTGCAGAAGCCATTGAAAGAGGGGCTGATGTTGATTTAATGGATATACAGTCTCGGGCAAAATCATATAAAACGCCACAGACAACAGTCCGGAATAGATCCATGTCAAATGCATCCAGATCAATGACAGGTGGAATACTTTATTCCAGCGGCAATAGCTCAACGAGCTTTACCCCAACAAGAGGGACAACAAAAATCAACCTAAAATGTGGTACAAACTGGGCACCGGTTGTGACCTATACTTGTAATGTTACATGTGCCGGCTCAACCAAATCATATATTAAAACCGGTTCGGTATTTTGTACCAGAAGTTTTGAAGCTCCTATTAGCTCATCCTCTAGTGTGATCTATCTATCTTTCTTATCCACTGATCCAAATGGCAGTTACTGTATATGGACTCCATCATTTTAATCAAATATCTACAATCTTATGAAAAAGATAAACTTATTGCCACTCGCAGCATTAGCATTATTTACGTCAGCTTGCACTAATAGCTCAGAGGAAACAGCGACAGAGAACAATACGGTCATTTCTGAAACTACAATACATGATAAAATCGTTTCAGATCCGGAAGTCGAGAAGAGAGACCGCAATTACAAGATACTACTCGAGCACATCAAAATCGCACCTGACTCCGTATCGTATATTATAGATATAACCGAAGAGGAGGCCATAAAGCTTGGCATAGACAAAGAGTATTACCAATCGACCGCCGAGCAGATCAGAGCTACCAACGAGGCACTCAAGGAAGCTGTCGAACATGGCGATAGTGTCGACCTTATGGATTTCAAAGATCTTCAGATACCAGAATAACCCTCTGGTGTGATTTTCTATATAGGACAGAGGTAACAGGGGGCTTTAAGATGACTCAAAAAAGTTACCGCAGCGAGCTTTCTCATGAAAACTCGCTGCGGTAACTTTTATGCTTTGTATACGTGTTATGTATCCCGTCGGGATTATTTCTTTTTGGCGGTTGTGGTCTTTTTCTTTGTCGTAGTCTTACGTCTTGCGGCCGTTGTGCGGGTCTTGCGCTTGGCGGGGGTGTATTTCTGCGACTTGCCATAGGTGTTTTTATCAAAGGCGAAGATGTCTTTGTGGGGCACACCGTTGTCAAAGTCGATGATGGCGTTGGGGTTGATGGGGATGCCCATGTAACGTGTCTCGAAGTGGAGATGGGCTCCGGTGCTGCGTCCGGTGTTGCCTCCGAGCGCGATGGGGTCGCCAGCCTTGACTACCTGGTTGGGCTTCACGAGAAAGCGGCTGAGGTGGCCGTAGACGGTCTCCATGCCGTTGGGGTGACGCATCACTACGTAGTAACCGTAACCTCTGCGTTCATATTTTGTAAGGCGTATTTTGCCTGAGAAGGCTGCTCTCACGGTGTCGCCTACCTGGAGCTTGAGGTCCACGCCGTAGTGGTTGCGGCGGAAACGTGCGCGATAGCCGTAATCGGATGTCTTGTGTCCGGGACAGGGGGTGCAGTATTCCGACACATCGATGTCTTTGCGGTCGGGGATTATGGCTGTGGAGCCGTAGGCGTTGACATGCTCCGAGGCCCAGAATTCCTGAAATATATCACTCTCCATATCCATGGCCTCACGCTCCTTGACATGATTGAGCAGGAGGTCGTTGTTTTCGATCTTGAACGGATTGATAGTGGGAGTCTGCTTGGCTATGAGCGAATTGTGCTGGGAATCGTGCGAGGCGGGAAGTCTGCGCTGTGCCTGCACGGCCACGGCGGTCATCATCACGAGAGCGGCCGAGAGCAATATCTTTAGATTGAAGGTCATTTTTCGGGATTTAGGGCAAGAGGATTGGGATAATGAGGATGAGAGTCTATGATTGAGGAGCGACATGGCGATTTTTACAAGATTAATTATCAGAGTTGAAGCTCGCCGGGCTCATTGATGAAACGCATCGAGACAGGCGTATAGTCAAAGATTTCACCGGGGCTGAAGAATCGGTTAATCTCGACCTCGGCATCCTCGGGCGAGGATGATGCGTGAATGATATTTTCCTGATTGGACATGGCGAAGTCACCGCGTATGGTGCCGGGGGCGGCCTGACGGCCGTTGGTGGCACCCGTCATGGAGCGCACGACCTCAATGGCTTCGACGCCTTTGAGACAAAGCACTATGACAGGGGTGGCGGTCATGGATTCAAGCAATATAGGGAAGAAGGGGCGGTCAACGAGGTGAGCGTAATGCTCGCGCAGAATCTCGGGAGAGAGCTGCATCATCTTCATGCCGGCTATGATAAGCCCCTTTGCCTCGAAGCGGGCGAGCACGCGGCCCACCAGTCTACGCTCTATCGAGGACGGCTTGAAGATGACAAGAGTCTGTTGCATCGTTTTGGTTTAACTTTTATTTAGATTTAAATTTCTTACTTTTCAAATTTAGTCATTTTGAGCATCTTATCAAAACCAAATTTCCGCCACGATGTTACACGCGTGTTACAAATCCTAACATTAAACGCATATAGTATTAACAAACAAACAGTTAGCCATTAATGCAAAAATAACCTAAAAAATATCAACACGATTTCACACTAAATCGACTTTGTAAAATTATGTAAATTATTGTATTTTAATAACATCATATATTAACAATCAAAAAAATATCGTCTCAACTCAAATGCACGACACAGCGGCGACCCGACATCTCTATTTGATAATAAAAGGAGCGGCGTGCCGCCGAGTGGAGGCACACCGCACCGTGCAGGTTCAGACTATGTGACGCGCCCACGCATGGGAACATTGACGCGCAACCAGTCTGTTACTTTTTATTCTTGGCTTTTTCAAGTTGTTTTTCGATTGCGTCGAGAGCTACGTCGATAGCTTCCTCGAAGGTATCGGCAGTCTTGTCGGCGACAAACTCTTCGAGCTGGGGCACCGTCAGACGTACGATGGCCTGCTTGTTGAGCGCGGTCTCGGGCTTCACTACCTTGAGTGAAATGTCAACTGTGCTCACGGAGGGGAAGCGGCGCACTATACGTTCCACCTTCTTGTTGATAAAGGCAGTGAGCTTCTCGGTGATGTCAAAATGGATTGCTTTAATGTTAATGTCCATAGTGTCCTCCTTTGTTGTTTTGTGCACGGGGGTGTGCGAGTTGATAATTATGTTTAAGGTCACGGTAAGTCACGTGAGTGTAGACCTGGGTCGATGAGAGTGATGCGTGGCCGAGTATCTGCTGCACGGAGGCTATCGGCGCGCCGCCGTTGAGCATGTCGGTGGCCATGGAGTGGCGCATCACGTGGGGGCTGAGCCTGGAGGCGTGTGCCCCGCCAAGGCTGAGCATGCGGTGGACCACGTTGTAGACCATCTTGCGATAGAGCGGCTCGCCGTTGTCGCGCACCATCAGGGGGGCCGTGAGGTCACGGGTGCTGACGGCTGTGGATGGCGATGAGTCGCGCAGCAGGCGGTAGGCGTCGATGGCCCGGGCCAGCTCGGGGCCGAATGGTATCACTCTTTCCTTATTACGTTTTCCAAGCACTTTTAGTTCACCCCGGACGGTGTCGACATCGGCGTCGCGTAGACCGATGAGTTCGCTGCATCGCATGCCTGTGGTGTAGAGGATGTCGAGGATGAGACGGTCGCGCACGGAGGCGAAATCGTCGGGGGCGACGGGGGTGTCGAGGATGCTCTCGGTCTCTTCGTGACGCACGTAGACGGGGAGCACTTTGGATGGCTTGGGGAGGGTGAGTCCGGCTGCGGGATTGACTTTGACTTCGCCGTTGCGGAGCAGAAAGCGGTAAAATGATCTTAACGATGAGACTTTACGCTTGATGGTGCGTGGCGAGATGTGTGATGAGGCGAGTGACGCGACCCATAGACGCAGGTCGGAACGGCTTACGTCGACAGGGCGCAGCGTCTCGGGCTTGCCTGCGGTGGCGAAGTCGGCCCACTGGCGCAGGTCGCGGCCGTAGGCTTCGACTGTGTGGGCCGAGTAACCGAGCTCGCTGACGAGATGCGACAGAAATTGTGAGATATGCTTCATAGGCGACTGTCGTGAGGGTGTCGATTGTAAGTTATCCGATAGCGAAGATATATATTTTATATGTAAAATGCAAATTTTGTGACAATGCTTAAAAACATATATGTTTTGCGCGGATGCTGCCCGGATGTGACAACGGGCTATTTCATAGGATGGTATCGGAGCGGGAACAAAAAAACCGGCCCGCGAATTATCGCGGGCCGGCTATGAGGCTTATCAACCGTGGGGTTGATTACTTGTTGGCCTTGATGGTAACGGCACGGTCAAGCGAAACGTACTCCTTGCCTTCGCCAAAGAGGTTGGCGTCGTTGGTAGTAACGTCGAGCTGAGAAGCCTTGACACCGTTGCGGAGGAGCACGCGCTCAACACCGTTGGCACGGGCTTTGCGGAGACGGTCGTTGACAGCGGCGGTGCCGGTGTAGTTGTCAGCGTAGCCACATACGGTGTATTTCTGGTCGGGGTTGGCCTTCATCACGTTTGACACGGCGTTGAGCACCTTGTTGTCTACGCGAGAGATGCGTGAGCTACCGATGGTGTAGTAGATGGTGCAGAGGGGACCTTCCTCGGCCTCGACAACTGTCTGAACGGGACGGTTGAGGCAGTCGCGGAGCTGACGCTCGAGGTCAGCGATGCGGCCGTTGGCAGCCTGGAGACGGGCCTCAACTTCGTCGCAGTTGGGGATTTCGGGGATAACGGGTACGATGGGTGCTGACCATGTGGACTTGTTGAAGTTGTAGGTCACACCTACGTAGGCCTGGAGGTCAACGTGGTTTTTGCGGAGACCCTGGTTGTTGGTGTCATCGGTGTAGAGACCTGCGCGAAGATCGAGATAGAGGGCGAAGTTCTTGCTGAGGTTGAAGTTGTTGATGAGACCAACGCTACCGGTGAGGTTGTCGTCACCGCCACGGCCCCAGCCGTCACGACGGCCGCCGTTGACATACTTGGGAACGTATACCCAATTGTAGCCTACACCTGCATAGAGGATGCCGTTGTAAACACGGCCGGGACGATAGCCACACCACCAGTTGGTGAGGTTCAACATAGCGTTGAGCTGAGCACCGAACTCGTTGCGTTTGTATTTGTCATACACGGTGTTGCCGTCCTGGAATGTACCATACCAGCCGTAACCGCCGTCGGTACCCATGCCCTTGAGCTGGGTGAAGTTGGCACCGGCACGGAGACCGATGATGGGCGAGAACCACTTACCTACCCAGATGCCGGCGTTGGGCGAGAAACGGTCAAGGAAGCTGCGCTCGCTGTTGTTGCGGTCAAAGTAGTAGTTTATACCACCTTCAGCAGAGATAAACCAGTTGTCGCTGAAGTTGTTGAGGATGTAGCCCTGTGAGGGATCCTCAACGTAGGTAATCTCCTGCGCGCTCTGGGCCATTGCGCTTTGACCCATGAAGAGAGCGGCTACGAAGCCAAGAAGAATACTTTTTTTCATAAATAATTAATTATTGGAAAATAGTTGAAATATTTTGTCTTTATGTTGTGTATAAGTCTGTATATCTCCACCACAGGAGCTACGAAATGACTGCGCACAGTATGGGCACGCAGATTATACGGGTCAAAGGTAAAACTTTTTTTCCGAATATTCTAAATTTTTGCATAAAAATCTATAATTATTTATAACATCCGGACCTTATCACATATGGGCGTATCGAAAATAGCGTGTCAAAAACGACACATGTATAAAAACGCACAAAAGTTTCAAAAGAAACATAAGCGGCCATGCTGACATGTGTGTCAATATGACACTAACGTTAAAAAACGATAGTCTGCTTATGTTTCTTTTGAAACTTTTGTGCGTAATATCTCTATTTTACGCCCAGGGATTACTTGCCGAGGAATGCGAGCACACGAGCCTTGACTGCGGGCACGGTGAAGCCGAATTTCTCGTCAAGCACCTTGTAGGGTGCAGATGCTCCGAAGTGGTCGAGACCGAACACTTCGCCGTCGGCTCCCACGACTCCGCGGAGTGTGGAGGGCAGACCGGCTGTGAGACCGAAGGCGGGGACTCCGGGGGTGAGAACGGCCTGACGATATTCGAGGGGCTGGTTGCTGAAGATACCGATTGAGGGCACTGACACCACGCGGGCGTTGATGCCCTGAGCCTTGAGTTCGGCAGCTACGTCACAGAGGAGCGATACTTCCGAGCCGTTGGCCACAAGCACTACGTCGGGATTCTGAGCCTCGACCACGGTGTAGCCGCCACGACGGCAGCCGGCTGCGGCCTCGGCGAAACGGTCGCCCGAAGCTGCGGGGAGGTCGGGAAGGTTCTGGCGCGAGAGCACGAGTGCCGAGGGGGTCTCGAAGTTTTCCATAGCCATGGCCCATGCTACGGAAGTCTCGGCAGCGTCGGCCGGACGGAGCACGAGCATCGAGGGCTTGCCGCTGAGGTTGCGGAGCTCTTCCATGAGACGGAGCTGTGCTTCCTGCTCTACGGGTTCGTGGGTGGGACCGTCCTCACCTACGCGGAATGCGTCGTGTGTCCAGATGTATTTTACGGGAAGTTCCATGAGGGCGGCCATGCGCACTGCGGGCTTCATGTAGTCGGAGAATACGAAGAATGTGCCGCAGGCTGCGATGACTCCGCCGTGAAGCACGATGCCGTTCATGACGGCTGCCATGGTGAGCTCGGTAACACCTGCGTGGAGGAATGCGCCTGAGAAGTCGCCCTTGACAAAGGGGTGGGTCTTCTTGAGGAAGGCGTCGGTCTTGTCGGAGTTGGCGAGGTCGGCCGAGGATACAATCATATTGTTGACCTTCTCGGCGAGCACACCGAGCACATCGGCCGAGGCCTGACGGCTGGCGATGTTGGCCTTGTGGGGGATGGCTGCCCAGTCGATGGCGGGGAGCTTGTTGTCGAGGAATGTGTGGAGCTCGGCGGCAAGTTCGGGATTGGCTGCTTCCCATGCGGCCTGCTCGGCACGACGGGCCTTGACAATCTCGCGGAGCTCGGCGCGGCGAGCCTCGTAGAGAGCCTTGACGTCGTCATAGATTACCCAGGGATTCTCGGGATCGGCACCGAGGTTGCGGAGAGTGGCGGCGAAGTCGGCTCCCGATGCGCTAAGGGGCTGTCCGTGGGTGGAGCACTGACCTTCGAAGTTGGAACCGTCGGCCTTGACGCATCCGCGGCCCATGACGGTGTGGCCTATAATTAATGTGGGACGCTCGGTCTCGCCCTGAGCTTCAACGATGGCCTTGGCTATCTGCTCGGGATCATTGCCGTTAATCTCGAGCACGTTCCATCCCCAGGCACGATATTTGGCAGCCACGTCCTCGGCGTCGACAGCGTCGACCATTGTGGAGAGCTGTACCTTGTTGCTGTCATAGAACATGATGAGGTTGCTGAGACCAAGGTGTCCGGCCAGACGTCCGGCTCCCTGTGAAATCTCCTCCTGAATGCCGCCGTCAGAGATGAAGGCATAGGTCTTGTGGCTCATCCACTCGCCAAAACGGGCTACGAGGAAACGCTCGGCGATGGCACAGCCGACGGCCATGGTGTGGCCCTGTCCGAGAGGTCCGGAGGTGTTCTCGACACCGCGCTCGGGGTGAAGTTCGGGGTGACCGGGTGTGGGCGAGCCCCACTGACGGAACTGCTGAAGCTCATCGAGTGTATAGTGGCCGAAGAGTGCGAGCACGCTGTAAAGCATGGGCGACATGTGACCGGGGTCGAGGAAGAAACGGTCGCGGCCAAGCCACTTGCCGTCATCGGGGTCGGTGACAAGAAATTGCGAGTAAAGCACGTTTACGAAATCCGCGCCGCCCATGGCTCCGCCGGGATGGCCGGAATTTGCTTTTTCAACCATCGAAGCGGCAAGGACACGGATGTTGTCGGCCGCACGATTAACTGATGTTAGATTCATGAGGATTTTTGAATATGATGAATTTAAAATTGTATTTTATACAATAACCCTCCCCCGGCCACATATCAGCGGCCGCATCGAGGGATGTTGCCTGTGGCAAATATACGAATAAAAAAACAAAAAAATGAGTAGATGTGTAAGTAATTATGCGTATTTGTACGTATATGATACATAAAGATAAAAATTTTAGTTATCTTTGCCATAAAAACAGGTACAAACCTTTCACGCAGTGTATAGCGGCCCACTCTTGAATGAACGTTTCAACACCAATATGCCTTTGGCAGCCGCTTATTCCGAACCAAAATCCAATTATACAATATCTAATTCTTATCTTAAACAAAAACTAAATGGAAACTTCCGTTAAAAAAAACAGTAACACGGTAGCCATCGTGACGATGTTTTTCGTTTTCGCGATGATTTCGTTCGTTACCAACATGGCGGCTCCTTTCGGCAATATCTGGGGATTCAGATATGCCTGGGCAGGCATGGCCGGCAACCTTATGAACTTTACGGCCTATCTCGTCATGGGTATCCCGGCCGGTAACATGCTCATCCGTTACGGATACAAGAAAACCACGCTGATAGCTCTCGCCGTCGGTGCCATCGGTCTTGGCGTACAGTTGCTATCAAGTGTGGTGGGCGACAACATCATCGTGATAGGCGGTGAGGTCCCGACCACCCTCAATCTGTTTATTTATCTGCTCGGCGCGCTTATATGCGGTGTGTGCGTGTGTATGCTCAACACTGTTGTCAACCCGATGCTCAACCTGCTGGGCGGCGGCGGCAACAAGGGTAACCAGCTCATCCAGACTGGCGGCGCGCTCAACTCGCTGGCCGGCACTCTGACCCCGATGATGGTGGGCGTGCTGGTGGGCACTCTCACCAAGGAGACTACCATGGCTTCGGTGGCTCCGCTTGTGGTGACGGGTATCGTGATATTCGTGCTGGCGTTTATTGTCATTTCGTTTGTAAAACTTCAGGAGCCCCAGGCCAATCTGAGCAATGTGAAGTATGAGCACAGCCCGCTGGCCTTCCGTCACTGTCTGCTCGGCATCATCGCCATCTTCTTCTATGTAGGTATCGAAATCGGTATCCCCGGCGAGATGAATGCCTGGATAAGCCGCGAAAACTTTGAAGGCGCGGCAGCTGTGGCCGGTTCGCTCGCCGCTCTCTACTGGCTCATGATGCTCGTAGGCCGTTTTCTCAGCTCGATCATCAGCGGTAAGGTTTCGACCCGCACCCAGCTCGTCACCGCTTCGTCAGTGGCTATTGTCCTCGTGCTCATAGCTATCTTCCTTCCCGAAAGCGTGACTTTCAAATCGCCCGAAATCAAGATGCTCAACATCTATAGCGGCGAGGTGCCGATGAAGTGTCTCTTCCTCTTCCTCTGCGGTCTTTGCACCTCGGTGATGTGGGGCGGCATTTTCAATCTCGCCACCGAGGGTCTGGGCAAGTATACAGCCAAGGCTTCGGGCCTCTTCATGATGATGGTGGTAGGCGGCGGCATCATGCCTTTCATTCAGGACTGGATCGGCCGTACAACGGGTTATGTAAGCAGCTACTGGCTTGTGTTTGCCATGCTCGTCTACATATTCTATTATGCTGTGGCCGGTTCGAAGAATGTCAATACCGATATACCCGTATCGCTCGATGAGGAGCCTGATTTGCGCGACCTCTGATAAGGTGATATTACTATAAATAAAGACTAAAGTATCAGAAGTCCGGCGACAGACTTCCGATACTTTTTTTATGGGGGGGAGGGAGTATGCAAGTGTAGCCCTGAATGGTACGGCATGGGAGGGATGGAGGTTATCCGATACTCCATTACATGACGGTCAATCGATACGCTCATCACGCGGACTGCGCATCGGGACGGGGCGGTCGGTCGCATGCTTAATGCCGACGGCCTTGCGTCTGCGACGACGTGGAGCGAGGGTAGTATCGGCAGAGGAGGAGATGTCAAGAAGTGTGTCGATATGATCTATAGGGCTTATGGCGCGATCTTGCGTTATCTCCTCATGGCGGTAGCTTAGCGATCGGTCACGCCAGCACAGCAGGATGGTGAAGGCTATGAGCAGGATGAGCAGCGCGATGAGTCCGCGCCGTTCGCCGGTAGTTATACGTGGAGGAGGCATGTCAGGTAAGGGATGGATGTGAGAGCGAGAGTAAGGGGGGAATAGAAAAAGACCATTCCGGCGTCGGTAGGATACCTCGGCCGAAATGGTCTTTATGACTGTATAATCTATTGTCTTGGATTATTCAGCTACAGGAGCCTCAGTAGCGGGAGCTTCGGCTGCGGGAGCCTCTGCTGCGGGCTTGCTGCTCTTGCGTGAACGACGGGTGCGGGTCGATTTCTTAGCGGCAGCCTTGTCGTCGAGCATGAGTTCGTTGTAGTCAACAAGCTCAATGAAGCACATCTTGGCGTTGTCACCGAGACGGTTGCCAGTCTTGAGAATACGGGTGTATCCGCCGGGACGGTTGGCAATCTTCTGTGAGATTTCGCGGAACAGTTCGTTGACAGCCTCTTTGTTCTGGAGCTCCGAGAACACGAGACGGCGATTGGGGGTGCTGTCCTGCTTGGCGCGGTTGATGAGGGGCTCGGCATATACGCGAAGAGCTTTGGCCTTGGCGAGCGTTGTGAAGATGCGCTTGTGCATGATGAGCGAAATCGTCATGTTGGCGAGCAGCGCGTCGCGATGAGCCTTCTTGCGGCTGAGATGGTTGAATTTCTTATTATGTCTCATCGTAGTAGTTACTCTTTATCAAGTTTATATTTGGAGATATCCATCCCGAAGGAGAGATTGAGGTTGGCAAGAAGCTCGTCAAGCTCGGTAAGAGACTTCTTACCGAAGTTGCGGAACTTCAAAAGGTCGGTCTTGTTGAAGACCACGAGCTCTCCAAGAGTCTCGACCTCGGCACTCTTCAGACAGTTGAGAGCGCGCACGGAGAGATCCATGTCGACAAGCTTGGACTTGAGGAGCTGTCGCATGTGGAGAACTTCTTCGTCAAATTCCTCTTCGCCGTTCTGCTCATCGGCTTCGAGAGTGATTTTCTCGTCGGAGAAGAGCATGAAATGATAGATGAGGATTTTGGCTGCCTCCTTGAGAGCATCCTTGGGGAGGATGGATCCGTCGGTGGTAATTTCGAGAGTGAGCTTGTCGTAGTCAGTCTTTTGATCAACGCGGAAGTTCTCCACGGCGAACTTCACATTCTTGATAGGGGTATAGATGGAGTCAATGGCGATTACATCTATGGCGTCGTTGGGGCCCTGGTTTTCTTCGGCGGGCACCCAGCCGCGACCCTTGTTGATAGTGAGGTCGATGGTGAAGCTTGCGCTCGGATCCAAATGGCAGATGACAAGGTCGGGGTTCAGGACTTCAAATCCTGAGAGGACTTTGCCGATGTCACCGGCTGTGAACTCTTCCTTGCCTGACACAGTGATGGAGGCCTTCTCAAAGTCGGTGTCTTCCACCGTCTGCTTGAGATCGACTTTTTTGAGGTTAAGGATGATGTTTGTGACATCTTCCTTGACACCGGGAATCGTGTCAAACTCGTGGCGCACACCGTCGATGCGGATCGACGATATTGCGAAGCCTTCGAGTGAGGAGAGGAGGATACGACGAAGGGCGTTACCTATGGTGATACCATAACCCGGCTCCAATGGCTTAAACTCAAATTTACCGAAATGGTTATCGGCTTCCAACATTAGGACTTTGTCAGGTTTTTGGAATGCTAATATAGCCATGGATCTTAATTTAATGATTATTTAGAATACAACTCGACGATAAGCTGCTCTTTGATATTCTCGGGGATGTCTTCGCGGGCGGGTACGTGGAGGAATTTGCCTGCCTTAACGTTCTCGTCCCACTCAAGCCAGGGATATTTGCTGTGATTGAAGCCTGCAAGGGCATCAGAGATGACTTCGAGTGACTTGGATTTCTCGCGTACGCCGATAACGTCGCCGGGCTTAACGGCGTAAGAGGCGATGTTGACCACCTTGCCGTTTACCACGATGTGGCGGTGAAGCACGAGCTGACGGGCAGCCGCGCGTGTGGGGGCGATGCCGAGACGGTATACTACGTTGTCGAGACGGCCTTCGAGGAGCTGGAGAAGGATCTCACCGGTGATACCCTTGGCTCGTGATGCCTTGTCGAAGAGGTTGTGGAACTGCTTCTCGAGTACGCCATAGGTGTATTTGGCTTTCTGCTTCTCGCGGAGCTGTACGCCGTACTCGGAAGTCTTGCGGCGTTTGTTGAGGCCATGCTGTCCCGGGGGATAGTTCTTCTTAGCGAGGACTTTGTCTTCGCCGAAGATCGGTTCGCCAAACTTGCGGGCGATTTTGGTGCGGGGACCTGTGTATCTTGCCATTGTTGTTTTATATTTAAGAGTTGTGCACTTTTGCGACGGCTCTTGCCATTGAAGCGTGAAGTCCGCGTGAGGCGGGTTGCTTAACGGGTGCCTCTTAGTGACAGCCGCGACCACAGAGAGGTGACTTGAATGTGGTCCATTTCACGGGGCACGTCAGCCGACAGATGAAAAGTGATATAGATTGATGTATTTACTCCAGTGATATTAAACGCGACGACGCTTGGGAGGACGGCATCCGTTGTGGGGCAGCGGAGTTACGTCAACGATTTCGGTAACTTCGATACCGGCACCGTGGATGGTGCGGATTGCAGACTCACGGCCGTTGCCTGGACCCTTAACATAAGCCTTTACTTTGCGGAGGCCAAGGTCATAGGCGATTTTGGCGCAGTCCTGAGCTGCCATCTGGGCTGCGTAGGGGGTGTTCTTCTTGGAGCCACGGAAGCCCATCTTGCCGGCTGATGACCAGGAGATAACCTGACCTTCAGAGTTGGCTAAGCACACGATGATGTTGTTGAAAGATGAGTGAACGTGAAGCTGACCAGCAGCGTCAACCTTGACGTTTCTCTTCTTTGCGGCGACTGTCTTTTTTGCCATATTCTGTTATTATTTAGTAGCTTTCTTCTTGTTAGCGACTGTCTTTTTGCGGCCCTTGCGCGTACGGGCGTTGTTTTTGGTGCTCTGACCGCGCACGGGGAGACCGTTACGGTGACGGATGCCACGGTAGCAACCGATGTCCATGAGACGCTTGATGTTGAGCTGGATTTCGCTGCGCAGGTCGCCTTCGACCTTGTAGTCAGCACCGATGACTTCACGCACCTTGGCGGCCTGGTCGTCGGTCCAATCCTTGACCTTGATGTTTACATCAATGCCGGCTTTGTCGAGGATGCTCTTGGAAGCACTGCGACCGATACCGTAGATGTAGGTCAGGGCTATTTCACCTCTTTTGTTCTGGGGGAGGTCAACTCCCACGATTCTAACTGCCATATATTTAAGTTGACTAAAATTTTTTGCAAAGATACAAGTTATTTCGCATTTATACAGGCCAAAACGAGCCTTGCGTAACACAAATTAGAAATCGTTAGAACAATTTAACCAATTTGAGCCTACGCAATGGTCCCGTCGGTGCCTGTCAAGCTATTTTAGCCTTGACGCTGCTTGTATTTGGGGTTTTTCTTGTTGATGACGTAAAGACGTCCTTTGCGGCGCACGATCTTGCTGTCGGGAGTGCGCTTTTTCACTGAAGCTCTTACTTTCATTTTTCAGATATTCTTTGTGGAGTGTGTGATTGATTTTAGCTTATTATTTGTAGCGGAACGCTATGCGGCCTTTTGAGAGGTCGTAGGGCGACATCTCTACTTTTACCTTGTCGCCGGGGAGTATCTTGATGTAATGCATGCGCATCTTGCCTGAGATGTGGGCTGTGATTTCGTGCCCGTTCTCGAGCTCGACACGGAACATTGCGTTGGACAATGCCTCGACGATGGTTCCGTCCAATTCGATTGCAGCTTGTTTTGCCATACGTTGTTGTGATGGTGAGGGTGGTAATTGGTGATTGGGGATATTGACTGGGGTCAGATGAATCTTTCGCCCAACGCTTGCTGTATGTAGTCAAACGTGGTGAGGATGCGTGGGCCTTCGGGCTGGATGGCGATGGTGTGCTCGTAGTGGGCCGATGGTTTGCGGTCCTTGGTGCGGCACTGCCAGCCGTCGCGCTCGATGACGATGTTGCGGCTGCCCATATTGATCATCGGCTCGATGCATATGCACATGCCTTTCTTAAGTACCGGACCGCATCCTTTGCGCCCGTAGTTGGGCACTTCGGGGTCTTCGTGCATCTTGCGTCCGATGCCGTGGCCGCACATCTCCCGCACTACGGTGTAGCCGCGACGCTCGCAGTAGGTCTGGACGGCGTTGGCGATGTCGCCTATGCGCCGGCCTTCCTGGGCGGCTTCGATGCCTTTGTAGAGCGATTCTTTGGTGGTGTGCAGCAGTTGCATCACTTCGGGGCTGACTTCTCCGACGGGGAATGTGTAGCACATGTCGCCGTTGTATCCGTCGAGCTCGACGACGGTGTCGATGCCTACGATGTCGCCCTCGCGCAGTTCGTAGCCTGAGGGGAATCCGTGGACCACCGTTTCGTTGACTTCGATGCAGAGGGTGCCCGGAAATCCGCCGTAGCCGAGACAGGCGGGCTTGCCGCCGTTGTCGCGCATAAATTCGCGGGCTACGTTGTCGAGATGGCGGGTAGTCACACCGGGAGCCACACACTTGGCTACTTCGCCAAGTGTGCGGCTCACGAGTGTGCATGCCGCTTGCATTTTCTCGATTTCTTCGGGTGTCTTAAGATAGATCATTAATCAATATCTGCAATTCCGATTGAGACCGGATCAATAAGCTGAACCTGTGGTGCGACCTTTTATCTTGCCGTCCTTCATGAGACCGTCGTAGTGGTGCATCATGAGGTGGCTCTCTATCTGCTGGAGAGTGTCGAGCACTACTCCGACAAGGATAAGGAGCGATGTGCCGCCGAAGAACTGCGCGAAGTTCTGGCTGATGCCGAAGAAGCGAGCGAAGGCGGGGAGGATGGCTACGATGCCGAGGAAGAGTGAGCCGGGGAGTGTGATACGCGACATGATGGAGTCGAGATACTCTGCGGTCTTCTTTCCGGGCTTCACACCAGGGATGAATCCGTTGTTGCGCTTCATGTCTTCGGCCATCTGGGTGGGACGCACGGTGATGGCGGTGTAGAAGTAGGTGAAGGCGACAATGAGGATGAAATAAACAAGGTTGTACCAGAAGCCGTTGATGTCGGAGAACGCTGCTGTGAATCCCGATGCGCCTTCGGAGCTGCTGAAGCCGGCGAGGGTGATGGGGATAAACATGATGGCCTGGGCGAAGATGATGGGCATCACGCCGGCTGCGTTGACCTTGAGGGGTATGTACTGGCGTGCGCCGCCGTACTGACGGTTGCCCACGATGCGCTTGGCATACTGCACGGGCACTTTGCGTGTGCCCTGCACGAGCAATACCGCGCCTACGGTTACGGCGAAGAGGAGGATGATCTCTACCACAAACATGATGAGACCGCCCTGGCTGCCGGTAGATCCGGGGAGACGGCTTGTGAACTCGTAAAAGAGTGCTCCCGGGAGGCGGGCGATGATACCTACAAGGATGATGAAGGAGATACCATTGCCGATGCCGCGGTCAGTGATGCGCTCACCGAGCCACATGATGAACATGGAGCCGGCCGCGAGGATGACCGTCAGGAACGCAATCGTCCAGAAGCCCATGTGGGCACCGCCTGTGGCGGCACTCACCTGGACCTGGAGATTTACGAGATATGCCGGGCCCTGGAGAAGCAGGATGAGCACAGTCAGGTAGCGGGTGTACTGGCTGAGCTTCTGGCGTCCGCTCTCGCCTTCGCGCTGCATCTTCTGGAATGAAGGCAGCACCATACCCAGGAGCTGTATCACGATGGATGCAGTGATGTAGGGCATAATACCGAGGGCGAAGATGGATGCCTGAGAGAAAGCACCGCCCGAGAACATGTCGAGCAACTGCATGAGGCCGCTTCTGTTGGTGAAGTTCGAGAGGGCGTCGAGGTCCTCGGGCGAGATGCCCGGAAGGATTACGTAACAGCCGAGTCGGTAAACGAGCACCAGCATAAGGGTCACGAGGATGCGCTTTCTCAGCTCCTCTATGGTCCAAATGTTACGGATTGTCTGAATAAATCTCATTGCGAGGGGGGAGGGGTTGATTAGATTTTAGTTACAGTGCCACCTGCTTCGGTGATGGCCTTTTCAGCGGCAGCCGAGAAAGCGTTGGCTACAACCTCGAGCTTCTTGGTGAGGGTGCCGTTGGCCAGGATCTTGACGGGCTGCTTGCCGTTGACCATACCTGCGGCGATGAGCTCGGCGGGTGTGATCTTGTCAAGGTTGGCGTTGGCGGCGAGCACCTCGAGATCAGCGAGGTTGACAGCCTTGTATTCGGTGCGCTGAAGGGGCTTGAAGCCGAATTTGGGGAGACGACGCTGGAGGGGCATCTGACCGCCCTCGAAGCCGATCTTGCGGCTGTAACCCGAGCGGGACTTTGCGCCCTTGTGACCACGGGTTGATGTGCCGCCTTTGCCTGAGCCGGGACCGCGGCCGATGCGGGTTTTCTTATGTACGGAACCTACTGCCGGTTTCAGATTGCTTAAATCCATAGTAGTGTAAAGATTTTTAGAAATTAGGCATTGGTCACTTCAACCAAGTGATGCACTGCTTTAACCATACCCATCACTGAGGGGGTGTCCTCGAGGACTACCGAGTGATGCATTTTCTTCAAGCCGAGAGCGTCGAGAGTGCGCTTCTGCACTGCGGGAGCATTGATGCGGCTCTTAATCTGGGTGATTTTGATTTTTGCCATTGCGTTTGGTGAAGATTAGCCGTTAAACACTTTGTCGATTGAGATGCCACGGTTCTGGGCAACCTGTGCGGGTGAGCGGAGCTCGCCGAGGGCCTCGATTGTGGCCTTGACGAGGTTGTGGGGGTTGGACGAGCCCTTTGACTTACAGAGGACGTCGGTGATGCCCACGCTCTCGAGGACGGCACGCATAGCACCGCCGGCCTTAACACCGGTACCGTGGCTTGCGGGCTTGAGGATTACGCGAGAGCCGCCGAATTTGGCTTCCTGCTCGTGGGGGATGGTGCCTTTGTGTACGGGCACCTTGATGAGATTCTTCTTGGCAGCTTCCACGCCTTTGGCGATTGCGGCCTGAACTTCATTGGCTTTGCCGAGTCCCCAGCCTACGATGCCGTTTTCGTTACCAACGACAACGATGGCTGCGAAAGTGAAGGTGCGGCCACCCTTGGTAACCTTGGTGACGCGGTTGATGGCAACGAGACGGTCGTGGAGCTCGAGATCGCCTGTGGACTTAACTTTATTATTCTTTAATGCCATAGTGATTTAGAATTTGAGACCGCCATTGCGAGCGGCGTCAGCCAGTGATTTAACACGACCGTGGAAGAGGTAACCGTTACGGTCGAAAACGACTTCGGAGATGCCTGCGGCGATGGCCTTCTTGGCGATTTCCTCACCGACCTTGGCAGCGATTTCGCACTTTGTGCCTTCCTCGATGCCTTTGGACGAGGCTCCGCAGAGGGTCTTGCCTGCGAGGTCGTCGATGAGCTGAACGTAAATCTGCTTGTTGCTGCGGAACACCGACATGCGGGGACGCGCTGCGGTGCCTGAAATCTTGCCGCGGATGCGGGCCTTGATTTTATTTCTACGCTGTATCTTTGTAACCATAGTTAGTAGACGTTAAAATTATTTTGCGCTTGCTGACTTACCAGACTTGCGACGGATAACTTCGCCCACAAACTTGATACCTTTGCCCTTGTAGGGCTCGGGCTTGCGGAGTGAACGAATCTTGGCGCACACTTGGCCGAGGAGCTGCTTGTCGTCGCTCTCAAGGATGATGAGAGGATTCTTGTTGCGCTCGGTCCTGGCCTCAACCTTGATTTCGGGGGGAAGCTTTATGTAGATGGCGTGAGAGAAGCCGAGCGAGAGCTCGAGCACCTGGCCGTTGGATGCGGCGCGGTAACCTACGCCTACGAGTTCCATTTCTTTGCGGTAGCCGGTAGATACGCCTACGACCATGTTGTGGATGAGAGCGCGGAACAGGCCGTGCTGTGCGCGGTGCTCGCGGTCGTCAGAGGGGCGGGTCACTACGACGTGACCGTCTTCTACCTTGACTTCGAGATCGGGGTTGACTTTCTGAGAGAGGGTGCCCTTGGGACCCTTGACGGTTACTACGTTGTCCTTGTCGACGGTGACAGTTACACCGGCGGGAATCTCAATGGGAGCTTTACCTATACGTGACATGTTGATTTTCCTCCTATTTGATTAGTAAACGTAGCAGAGCACTTCGCCTCCGATCTTGAGGTCACGTGCCTTTTTGTTGGTCATTACGCCCTTTGAAGTGGAAAGGATGGCGATGCCGAGTCCATTCAATACGCGGGGCATGTCTTTGTAGCCGGTGTAGCGGCGGAGACCGGGACGCGATACGCGCTGAAGGTCCTTGATGGCGTTGACTTTGTCAACGGGATCGTACTTGAGGGCGATCTTAATGATGCCTGCGGGATTTTCGCCTTCCTCAAACTTGTAGTTGAGGATGTAGCCTTGGTCGAAGAGGATTTTGGTAATCTCCTTCTTCAAGTTTGAGGCCGGTATCTCGACCACACGGTGGTTGGCCTTGATTGCGTTCCTCAATCTTGTCAGATAATCTGCGATAGGATCAGTCATTTGTAAAATTGTTTAAATTGATTGGGGAGTGTCCCAACAATATTTAATACTCACTGTGAATTTTGTCAGAGCGGGAGGATGAGAGGGTTGGTCTTTTGAGTGTGATGTAAGCCTTTGTATGTCGGGCGGCCTTGGAGGTAACGGCTCCGAGGGCCGCCGACACTATGGCTTGGTCCGCGTTGGGCTCGTCTCAGGGGAGCTTAGCCTGTGCGGGTGGGTCACTTTACCAGGATGCTTTCTTGACGCCGGGGATGAGTCCTGCAGAGGCCATTTCGCGGAACTGGATACGCGAGATGCCGAACTGGCGGATGTATCCCTTGGGACGGCCTGTGATGGAGCAGCGGTTGTGGAGGCGGATGGGATTGCTGTTCTTGGGGAGCGACTGGAGCTTCTGAGCGGCCTCGTAAGCCTCGGCGCGGTTCTCTTCGTCGACACCTGAGTTAACAATCTTCTTGAGCTCGGCACGCTTCTGGGCGTACTTGGCTGCAAGACGGGCGCGCTTCACTTCGCGGGCCTTCATTGATTCTTTAGCCATAGGGTGTGCTTAGTTTTTAGCGTTCTTGAAAGGGAGACCAAATTCCTTGAGCAGAGCGTAGCCTTCTTCGTCGGTGTTGGCCGATGTCACGAAGGTGATGTTCATGCCCATGAGCTTGTTGATAGCGTCGATGTTGATCTCGGGGAAGATAATCTGCTCGGTGATGCCGAGGGTGTAGTTGCCACGGCCGTCGAGCTTGCTCTCGATACCCTTGAAGTCGCGGATACGGGGGAGGGCCACGCGGATGAGGCGTTCGAGGAATTCATACATTTTCTCACGACGGAGAGTAACCATCACACCGATGGGCATCTTCTTACGGAGTTTGAAGTTAGAGATGTCCTTGCGGGAGAGAGTAGCAACTGCTTTCTGGCCGGTGATGGCTGTGAGCTCGTTGATTGCTGTCTCGATGACTTTCTTGTCCTGAGTAGCTGCGCCAAGGCCCTGATTGATTACAATTTTCTTCAGCTTGGGCACCTGCATCGGAGTGGTGTAGCTGAATTTCTCGGTCAGGGCGGGAACGATGCGTTCCTGGTAGTCTTTTTTAACTGTCTGGGTGCTCATTACTTAATTTCCTCTCCTGATTTTTTAGAGATTCGTACTAATTCACCTTTCTCGTTGCGACGGCAGCTGATGCGGGTCGGCTTGCCAGATTTGGGGTCGATGAGAGAAAGATTGGAGATGTGGACGGGAGCTTCCATCTTGATGAGACCTCCCTGGGGATGCTGTGCGTTGGGCTTGGTGGCCTTGGTCACCATGTTGATGCCTTCAACGATGGCTTTCTGCTTCTGCACGAGAACCTTGAGCACTCGACCCTCCTTGCCACGGTCTTCGCCGGCAAGAACATAGACGATGTCGCCTTTTCTGATATGTGATTTGCTCATTACGTTTATTGTTTTTGACGGTTAAGATGATTAGAGGACTTCGGGTGCGAGTGAGACGATCTTCATCTGGTTTGCAGCACGGAGTTCACGGGCAACAGGACCGAAGATACGGGTTCCGCGGAGTTCGCCTGCATTGTTGAGAAGCACACAGGCATTGTCATCGAAACGGATGTAAGAGCCATCGGGACGGCGGATTTCCTTTTTGGTACGGACAACCACTGCCTTAGACACTGTGCCTTTCTTAACGTCTGATGAAGGAATGACACTCTTGACAGAAACGACAATGATGTCACCTACAGAGGCATAACGACGGCCGGTACCACCAAGTACGTGGATGCAGAGGGCTTCTTTAGCGCCACTGTTGTCGGCTACTGTTAAACGGCTTTCAGTCTGTATCATAGTTTACTTCACTTTTTCGATGATTTCCACGAGGCGCCAGCGCTTGGTCTTGCTGAGGGGACGGGTCTCCATGAGGCGGACGGTGTCGCCGACTGAACATTCGTTCTTTTCGTCGTGAGCGTGATATTTCTTAGTTTTGTTGACAAATTTGCCATAAATGGGGTGCTTCTCTTTCCACTTCACCATTACGGTGATGGTCTTGTCACCCTTGTTGCTCGAAACAACCCCGATGCGTTCTTTTCTTAAATTTCTCTTTTCCATTTTATTTAAGGGGGAGTTTATTTGTTGTTAAGTTCGCGCTGACGCAACTCGGTCTTGACGCGGGCGATAGCCTTGCGAGCATGTGTAATCTTAGCGGGGCTGTCAAGGGGCGAGATGGCGTGGTTGATCTTGAGCTGGGCATAGTCCTTCTCCATCACAGCCAGGCGGTCGCGGAGATCCTGAGTGCTCACTTCAGTGAATGATTCTTTCTTCATGACGGGTTACACATTTTGGGTTGGGTCATAGTCGCGGCGCACAACGAATTTTGTGGTCACGGGGAGTTTCTGAGCTGCGAGGCGGAGGGCTTCCTTGGCGATGTCGTAAGATACGCCTTCAACCTCTATGATTATGCGGCCGGGGGTTACGGGGGCTACGAATCCTTCGGGAGCACCTTTACCTTTACCCATTCGGACCTCGGCGGGTTTCTTGGTGATGGGCTTGTCGGGGAATATGCGAATCCAGATCTGGCCTTGACGCTGCATGTAACGTGTCACAGCGATACGGGCTGCCTCGATCTGGCGACCGGTGATCCACTTAGACTCGAGGGTCTTTATGCCGAACGAACCGAAGGCCAACTGGTTGCCACGCTGCGCAATGCCTTTCATGCGGCCTTTTTGCGCGCGGCGAAATTTGGTTTTCTTGGGTTGTAACATTGTTGTGTTGAATCAATTGGTGGGTTTAACGGTTGTTTTTGGGTTTACGGAAACCACCGCGACGGGGAGCACGGTCGTTACCGGCTGCACCGCGAGACTCCTTCTGGGGGTTGGTGTACTGGGAAGCGAGATCACGCTTGCCGTACACTTCACCGCGGCAGATCCATACCTTCACACCGATAACACCTACCTTGGTGTGTGCCTCGACCAGTGCATAGTCGATGTCGGCGCGGAGTGTGTGCAGAGGTGTGCGGCCTTCCTTGAACATCTCGGAACGAGCCATTTCGGCACCGTTGAGACGGCCTGAGATCTGAATCTTGATGCCTTCGGCACCTGCACGCATGGTGGCTGCTACGGCCATCTTAACGGCACGGCGGTAGGCGATCTTACCTTCGATCTGACGGGCGATGTTGGCGGCTACGATCTGGGCGTCGAGCTCAGGGCGTTTTACCTCATAGATGTTGATCTGCACATCCTTGTCAGTGATCTTCTTGAGCTCTTCCTTCAGCTTGTCGACTTCCTGTCCGCCCTTGCCGATGATGAGACCAGGGCGCGAGGTGCAGACGGTGATGGTGATGAGCTTCATGGTGCGCTCGATTACGATGCGCGAAACGCTTGACTTGGCGAGGCGGACATTAAGATACTTGCGGAGTTTGGAGTCCTCGAGCAGAGTATCGCCGTATTTCTTACCGCCATACCAGTTAGAGTCCCATCCACGGATAACTCCCAAGCGATTGCTAATTGGATTTACTTTCTGTCCCATTTGTTAAGCGTTTTTATTTTCAATTGTGTCAACAATCAATGTGACATGGTTAGCGCGTTTGCGAATGCGGTAGCCACGGCCCTGGGGAGCGGGACGCAGACGCTTGAGCATAGGAGCGCACCCTACCATGATGGTAGAGATGTAGAGCTCGCCGGCGTCGGCTTTACGTTCGTTTTTGGCCTCCCAGTTGGCGATGGCGGAGCGGAGGAGCTTTTCAAGACGGGCAGCAGCCTCCTTGTTGGAGAACTTCAGGATACCGAGTGCACGGTTCACTTCTACGCCGCGGATCATATCGGCGACGAGGCGCATTTTGCGGGGCGAAGTGGGGACGTTGAGCAGCTTGGCGAACGCGATGTTCTTCTGCTCGGCTTTCCTGAGGTCGGCTGAATTTCTTTTTCTTACACCCATTTTATTTTAATTCTTTTCTTTTTTACAAATGAATTATTTATATCAGGGCCCTATTTTATTTCTTGCGGTTACCGGAGTGGCCGCGGAAAGTACGCGTGGGGGCGAACTCGCCGAGCTTGTGGCCTACCATGTTTTCGGTAACGTAGACAGGGATAAACTTGTTGCCGTTGTGGACAGCGAATGTGTGTCCTACGAACTCGGGGGCAATCATGGAGGCGCGGCTCCAGGTCTTGATTACAGACTTCTTGCCGGACTCCTCCATAGCAGCCACCTTCTTCTCAAGCTTAACGCTGATAAACGGGCCTTTTTTCAATGAACGACTCATAGAGATGTTGCTTGTTTAAATCAGATTACTTCTTTCTTCTTTCGATAATGTACTTCGAAGAATGCTTCTTCGGTGCACGAGTCTTGAGGCCCTTAGCGTAGAGACCCTTGCGCGAACGGGGATGACCGCCGGATGCACGGCCTTCACCACCACCCATGGGGTGATCGACGGGGTTCATAACTACGCCGCGGTTGCGGGGGCGACGGCCGAGCCAGCGAGAGCGGCCGGCTTTACCGGAACGCTCGAGCGAGTGCTCGGAGTTGCCTACGACGCCTACAGTGGCGCGACATGCTGCAAGGATCTTGCGGGTCTCGCCTGAAGGTAATTTGACGATGGCGTAGGTGCCTTCGCGCGATATCAACTGGGCGAATGTGCCTGCTGAACGTGCCATGAAGGCACCCTGGCCGGGACGCAACTCAATGTTGTGGACGAGTGTGCCGACAGGGATGTTGGCCAGCGGGAGGCAGTTGCCTACCTCGGGCTGGGCCTCAGGGCCTGACAGGAGCACGTCGCCGACTTTCAAGCCGTTGGGTGCAATGATATAAGCTTTTGCGCCGTCTTTGTAGTAGAGAAGGGCGATACGGGCCGAACGGTTGGGATCGTACTCGATGCTCTTTACTACTGCGGGGACGCCGTCCTTGTTTCTCTTAAAGTCAATGAAGCGATATTTGCGCTTGTGGCCACCACCAAGGTAACGGGTGGTGAGATGACCTTCGGCGTTGCGGCCGCCTGAGGCCCTTTTGCCGACTGTAAGAGATTTCTCCGGTGTTGTAGCAGTGATGGTACCTTTGAAAACACCGATAACCTTGTGACGCTGCCCAGGGGTAGTGGGCTTAAATTTTCTTACTGCCATGTTATTTTTAGATGTTGCTGTAGAAGTCAATGTTCTGACCGTCGGCCAGGTCTACGATGGCTTTCTTCCAGGCAGCGGTCTTGCCGCGAAGCAGGCCGCTCTTGGTCCAGCGTGACTTGTTCTTGGGACGGACATTGATAGTGTTGACGCGGGTTACTTTCACGCCGTAGAGGTTCTCGACGAGTGCCTTGATCTGATACTTGTTAGCCTCGGGAGAAACCATGAAGGTATAGCGGTTGAGCTTCTCGGTGAGGAGGCTCGCCTTCTCGGTAACGATGGGTTTGATTGAGATTTCCATTGTCTACTGTTGTTTTCTCGGTGAGGGTTTAAAGTTTATTCACGCAATCAAGGCTGCTCTCGGTGAGGATCACAGCGTTTGAGTTCATGATGGCATAGGTATTGAGCTCCGATGCTACCATGGTTTTTGCATTGGGCACGTTTCTGGCTGACAAAGTTACGTTTTTATTGTCGGAAGGTAAAACGAGAAGTACCTTTTTGCCGTCAACTTTAAGATTTTTAGCAATATTTATGAAATCTTTAGTCTTCGGAGCCTCGAAATTGAAGTCCTCGACTACGATTATCTGCGAGTCCTGCACTTTATAGGTGAGGGCACTCTTGCGGGCGAGGGCCTTAACTTTCTTATTCAACTTGAAGCGATAGTCACGGGGACGGGGACCGAACACGCGACCGCCGCCTACGAGCACGGGCGAGTTGATGTCACCGATACGTGCGCCGCCGCCACCCTTCTGCTTGTGGAGCTTGCGGGTCGAGCCGGATACTTCGCTACGTTCCTTGGACTTGTGTGTGCCCTGACGCTGGTTGGCGAGGTACTGCTTCACATCGAG
>ERZ778512.751-NODE-751-length-24765-cov-45.919102_pt1 | contig 24765 bp, 31 predicted proteins | sample MGYA00510346_ERZ778512 | MGnify/ENA primary metagenome ERZ778512 (study PRJEB29527, sample SAMN07138962) | mouse gut metagenome | material: feces | host: mouse | place: China:Nanjing | collected 2016-01-25 ...
TTCCTGGGGATCCGGAAAGAAAGGGTAAAACAACTGATCGAAAATAGAGGAGATATAGCTCTTCTGGAGACAATGCAGATGGAAAGGCGTATGCAGCAGGTTTGGGCAGACGAACAGTTGAGACATCTGACAGAGACGCAGCTCAAAAGAGGAGACGTTGAAACAGCAACAAGGTATATGAGCCTCCAACAACTCCTGAACCGAATAGAGAAATATGCAGGATGTGAATATGAAACAGAGTGCAGCACCGCAATGGAACGGATCAGACAGACAGCAACAACCTATGTGGATTATCTCAATATGAGGTTAGCCCTGGAGTACGACCTCAATAACACAGTATATCAGCAGCCCAGAAGACTGGGAGAGGCCCACGCACAAATGGTCATGGAGACAAATAAAGAAGAGACAGACAAACGTCTTCGGGAGGTGAAAGAAAGATATCCAAATATCCGGAATAATTACAGAGCGCTCAGAAAGAGATATTTTTATGAAGATGACAACTATATCATCCGTCCAGCCAGGTCAGCAGAAGAAATTGTGGCAGAAGGAAGGATACTCCATCATTGTGTGGGAGGCGACAATTACCTGCAAAAGCATAAGGATGGCACTACATATATCCTGATGCTGAGGCGTAAAGAAGATATGGAAGCACCTTACATCACGGTGGAAATTGGTGGGGACAAGCCAAGGATTATGCAGTGGTATGGATCGCATAACCGGAAGCCGGATGAGAAGACTATGCAGAAATGGTTGGACGATTATATAACAAGGTTGAAAAGCGGTACCATTACAACGATACAAGCGGATGAGGCAGCGATAGCGTAGAGGAGGAAGAAGATGGACTATGTGCAGCTAACCCTGAATGACTGGATGGAGATGAAAGAGCAGTTAAAAAGGGACTTAAACGGAGTGGCCGAGAGCTTTGTGCGTATCGGTTACATACTCAGAAAGATTGAGGAGCAGCAGCTATATCAGAAAGACGGATATGAGACCATTGCAGATTTTGCCAAAACTGAATATGGCCTGTCCCCCTCTACGGTATCGAGATTTATGGCGATCAATGCAAAATATTCCATAGACGGGTATTCGGAACGCCTCCGTCCGGAATTTGCCGGGATCGGCAGCAGTAAGCTGGCAGAAATGCTGACACTGCCAGATGGGGACTTAGAGATGATCCGTCCGGAGACAACCCGGGAAACGATAAGAGAATTGAAACAGTTCAATGCCCAGGAACCGGGAGGATCAGGAGATTTCCAGGAATTGATAAAGTCATTCTTTCGGGATAACCCTGGGAAACTTAAAAATCTATATGCAAGTGAGGCATTTGCTACAGGCGATGTGGAGGAAATGGTAGAGCAGGTCAACCCGAGTGGAAACCTGTCATATCGCAAGGGGATATACTTCCTGATGATGTACGGCCCGAGTGAGGGCTTGAAGATCAAGAAGTTTGGACAGCCAAAACCAGAAGATATGTCATGGGCAGATTTCTTTTTCCTGACAAGAGATATCTTCGGAGAAGAGCTGCCAGAAGAGGAGCCACAAATACCGGGACAGATGGCGATACCGGATGATTACCCAGAAACTGCACCAATTGCGCCGGCGCAAAACCCAGAAACCCGCAAAAATACTATAAGCGAGCCGGACCATGAGGATATGACGAACAGGCAGCAGGAAGCCGGAAAAACACAAGAATCACAGCCAGAAAACCCGGATATCCGAACAGAAGAGGATACGGTTTTCACGGGGAAAATACAAAATAAAGAATCAGAAGTTGCGCCAGCGCAAGAAAATCCCCCTGAAATGCCGGAAACCCGCATAAATACTATATGCGAAGAGGATAGGGGGCAGCAGGATATTGCCGAGGCCATGAACCCGCCGGAAGTACAGGCGGAACAGTATACGGCCAGAAAGGATTACCTGGATACCCTGACCGTGTACGGAGCTGCTGAATATCTGTTCAAATATCTGAAGCCGGAGATATTAAATAGCCAGACAGCATTAGAATACTGGCTGATGAAAGAAGTAGATGTGAAAGGAAGGGAAGAAGATGAAGAGTGAAAAAAATGAAATGCAGGAAGTCATACTGCCAATGATGGAACACATCTGTGACAATCTTTGCGTGCATACTAAGCGAACGGATATAGCAGAAGAGGAACTGAAAGATATCTGCGCTGACTGTGAAATGGGCCAGTATGTGGCTGATATCCTGAATACATATGATAGATTGAACGGCCGGACTGATGAAACAAAATCAAGAATTGTCTGGTGTGAGGATTGTGAATACTGTTTTTATCAAAAATTAACTAATACCTATTGGTGCAGGTTATGCAGCGGGATTGACGGGGATTTGGAGCCGTGGGACGGATGTACACGGGGAAAGAGGAGGAAAGAGGTATGAAAATAAGAGTAACAACAGAAGGAAAGAGTGTAATGGTGGACATGGAACCAAAGCTGGCAGACAAGGTGTTTAAAGCACTTGTGCTGCAGCTCCTGCAGGCTGGGGGGATAGAGAACAGCTTTCTGCGCCACACCCTTTACAGCCAGTGGAAATCCCACCTGAATCCGAGGCAGGACCAGAAAAGGATTGTGAAAAACTGGATGGGCTGCACCAGTACAAAGGTTTTTTCTATACGATATGTCCGGAATGCGGAAACATCAGAGGATTTTGCAGCAAGAAAGAGATTGAAGGGTTTCACTGTTTTAAGTGCGGGGCAGACATCCCATTTACGGAAGAACTATTGCCCTTACATGTGAACTGTGAATGCGGGCATCATTTTAAGTATATGACCAACATGAAAGAGAAGATGTTTGATATTAACTGTATAGAATGCGGTAATCCGGTTGCTGTCAGGTACAATGATAAGCGGAATTCTTATGAAACGATATGAGGAAGAAAATATGATAAGGACGAAGATAGTGAATAGTATTGCAGAGGTAGATTTGGACGGAATAAGACGGCCTATGATAGCCATATATGACCATCCGGAGGACTTTCCGAATAAGGTAGTGGCCAGGATTTGGGATTTGGACAAGCCGACTGACACGATAATGGTCGCGGATACAGCAGAAGAACTGGGAAAGGACATACACCGGCATACAGGCATGGTTTTCTTTCGACGTGGGGCGGAAGATGTGCCTTGTCTTTTAGGTGTATGGGTGTAGGAGAAAATATGTTTAAAACAAGAGATGAGAACACAGAATTAATGATTGACTTAATCCAAGGCGCGCTGGAAGAAGAGGGATGTGAAACAAAAAGATTCTCAGACAGTGATAAGCATAAAACAACCGCTTATGATGCCATCGAAGTGAAAGGGTACGATGGAAACTACTATACAATAAATATAAGCAAGCGAACAAGGAACAGGGATTGCAGGGATGATTTAATACATATGGAAAATGAAGTTTTCGATACAATTTAAGTCTACCCTGCTGATGACCGGAGTGTTGAAAAAGTTGTTAATGATTGGAACAGGAGGCAGCAGGACAAGCGAGCCACGACCGATACCGACGGATTCATGAATCTCACGGACGGGATTGACAAAGAATTGCCGTTTGACTGAGCAGGAGGGGACCATGGATGATTTAGAACATATGAATGACCTGGGATACATGGATAGAAAACTATGGAAAATAACTGTATTTCAGAACCAGGTGGACGAATGGAGAAAGAATTTTCACGAATGGTACAAGGACGAAATAAAGAAAAAACCAGAAGAAAGGAATGGATGGAGTGGGAGAATTGATGTTTCCAAAACAAAAACGAAGAAAGAAAAGAATGAGACATCCCGACAGTATCCTGCATAGCAAAGAAAATAGAACATGCTTTCTTTGCATGAAGCTGCATGGTGACTGCAGGAAATATCCTTATCTGGAGGCCCATCATATTTTCGGTGGCGCAAATCGAAAGAAATCAGAGGAGTATGGTCTGAAAGTGTACTTATGCCTGGAACATCACAGGGAAGGCCCGGAAGCTGTGCACCGGAACCATGATATGATGCGCCTGGTGCAGCAGGAGGGACAACAGGCATTCCACCTGACTTATCCAGAAATTGATTTCAGAAAAGAGTTTGGAAAAAACTATTTAGGGGAGGGCAAACATGAGTAATGCAAAATTAAGATCATGCCCATTTTGTGGTTGTGAAGAAAAAATTACTGCGGAGATACCCACAAAGAGAGGGCGGAGATATCAGATCATATGCTCTCACTGCGGAGCAAAAACAGGACGAAAAAAAACGGAAGAAGAGGCAATAGCAGCCTGGGAACGTCGATGTCATATAGAACAGGACGAAAAAAACGGAGAGATGGACAATGGATGAGAGATTGGCTGCTATACTGGCCTTGCAGCGCCGCCTGGATGGGTGGCGCTGGCAGCATGAAGAGCAATTGGCAAAAGCCAGAATTAAGGGGGACAAGCTATGCTGAGATTAGTGAGTGCGGATGCTGTTAAAGATATTATATGCCGCTACGAAAACAGGAACATACAGAAAACGCTGGTCTATGAAATTGAGAAATTGACTGGTGTGGTCGCAACGGATGAACAGTTGCTCGAAATTATGGGAAATGATGATATTAAGATGGAGGACGAGCCATGAATGAACAAAATATAAAACCTGTATGCATAGTCAGAAGGTGGGACAGATTGCCGTATTAGTTGGCCCAGGTTGCCCAAGGGCAACATTGATAAAAGGGATTCTAGTCAGCAGTAAACAGCGTTGTGTGGAGTGCCGGAGCTGGAAGGAGAGAAAATAATAATGACGAAAGCTAAATGGACGAAAAATAATGAAATAGGCTCGTGAGGATGTGAGAGAAAAGCTTGAAAAGGAAAACTTGATAATGAGATTGCCAAAATAAGAAATGTTGAATTATGAGGTGAGGGCAATGACAGAACGGGAATTCTTACAAATCCACAGAAACAACATGGAGCTTACAAGCCTTCAGGCGAAGTATGACAAGATAGTTGGCGGCTCACTTATTCTTGGTAAAGAGATAAGCGGGATGCCATATGTAGGCCGAGTATTTGATGCATCAATGAGCAAGACAGAAGAGAGAATGGATATAGAGACACAGTATAGTAGCCTGTATTATCAGAATCAGCTATTGATTAACAAAGCCAGGGATTATATTGCAGAACTCCCAGATATGACTTTGAGAATGATACTGACCCTGAAATACATAAACGGAATGATGACTTATGACGTGGCAGCAGCTATTGGGATATCAGAAAAAATGTGTCAGCGGATTTTAAAGGTACATTTTTCCAATGTATTCTAGTCATTATATTTGTTCTAAAACATACTTGACATTTTATGTATTGACAGGTATACTCAAAGAATAGAAGTATATAAAAAACAAAGAACACCTGGTTAGCGAGGATGCTGGCTGGGTGTTTTTGCGTAGAAAGGAGAAAAGTCTATGGAAAGTAGATCAGGGATATTGCATGAGTGCAGTAAGGAAACGTGCAGCAAGTGTTCAAACCTATGTATAGCGAGGAAACTTATAGAGAAGCCAAGGAATGCGGAAAGCAGATGTAGTAATGCAGTTGTTATCAAAAAGGAAGACGTACTTATCCTCAGAGCAGATAGGAGAATGGCAAGAGAATATATTGAGGAGCAGCAGGAGGTTTTATCTAAGAGGATAGGGTGTAAAGTTAAAATCATTGATTCCGCGTATGAGATAGAAGGAGTGATGCGGTAAATGGCAAGAGAGTTCGCCAAGCCATTCTATAACAGTGGCAGGTGGAGACGGTGTCGGGCTGCCTATATAAAGTACCGCAAGTCTGTTGACGGTGGTATGTGTGAGACCTGCCACGACAGACCAGGATACATTGTCCATCACAAAATAGAACTGAATCCGGATAACATCAATGACCCAGACATTGCTCTGGGTTTTTCTAATCTAAAATATGACTGCCATATCTGTCATCAGAAGGAGAACATGAAGGACGGACCGGCAGCAGGATTGACACAATATGATTTCAGTCCGGAGGGAGAGGTGATACCCAGACTCCCCCCTGATTGAGGTCATATTTTTGTTTACGGAAAACCAGACGTCTACCTCCATGTAATGCACGGGTTATCGTAAAGGGGGTGTGGTATATATGATAAATTACGATGATTTTGAAGAAGAAGCGCTAAAAAGAGAAGCTGAATATGACAGTATTTCCGGGTATTTGGAGAAGAAAAAGCGGATTGAGAAAGAGGAGAGAAGACTTAAAAGGTTATTCTCAAAAATAGACGAAAATAAGAAAAAACTAGTCTTCGCCACCATAGAAGACGTGGCGTTTATGACCATTACTATGCAGGATCTGAGGGAGCAGATCGTGCGGGAAGGAACTACGGTAGAATACAAGAACGGTGAGAACCAGTATGGTACGAAGCAAAGTCCAGACGCGCAGCTATATCTCCAGATGTCCCAGAAACAGACACAGGCAATGAAGATCCTGGTTGATTGTCTTCCAAAAACAGAAAAAGTGGCGATACAGAAGAACGATGGATTTGAGGATTTTGTAAATGGCAGAGAAGATTAGATATCCGCTGGAACATAATCCCATTCTGGAATATTGGAAAAAAGTACAGAACAAAGAGATCCGCGTTTCGGATAAAGTTTACCGGACCTATAAAAAAGTTGTAAAAGACATTGCAGAGCCCGGGGAATATTTTTATAGTGCAAAACGAGCCAACCATATACTTGAATTTGCAGAGAACTACTGCCGCCACTCAAAAGGTAAATTTGGCGGTAAACCTGTAGAATTGGAGCTATGGGAGAAAGCACACCTGGCAACTGTATTTGGCTTTGTCGATATTGAGGGGAACCGGAAATACCGGGAATCGCTCCTGATCGTGGGAAAGAAAAACGGTAAATCCCTTCTGGCATCCGTCGTAGGATTATACATGCTGACGGCGGACGGGGAGATGGGACCGGAAGTCTATGCGGTTGCGACCAAAAAAGACCAGAGTAAGATTATCTGGCTGGAATCAAAGAGGATGGTACGAAAATCCCCATCGCTTTCCAAACGGGTGCGTTCCCTGGTCGCAGAGCTGGACACGGATTTCAACGATGGAGTCTTTAAGCCTTTGGCATCTGACAGCGATACTCTGGACGGTCTCAACATCCATTGCGTGCTCATGGATGAGATACACCAGTGGAAACAGGGTAAAGCTCTTTACGATATCATGGCAGATGGCGTGTCAGCCAGGGAGCAGCCCCTGGTATACATCACTTCGACTGCAGGCACGATCCGGGAAGATATTTATGACCAGAAATATGAAGAGGCTGAGATGGTCATTAATGGATATGAAGATCCTGACGGCTACAAAGATGAACACTTTATTGCTTTTATCTATGAACTGGACAACCGGAAGGAATGGACAGACGAGACCTGTTGGGAGAAAGCCAACCCGGGACTTGGAACCATCAAGAACCGGAATACCCTGAAAGACAAAGTAGAGAAGGCAAAGAAGAACCCGTTGCTGGTGAAGAACCTGCTTTGCAAAGAGTTTAATATCCGTGAGACTTCATCTGAAGCCTGGCTGACATTTGAACAGGCCAATAATACGGCTGTATTTGATATCAGAGAGCTGAAGCCGAGATACGGCATTGGCGGTGCGGATTTGTCAGCAACGACAGACTTGACAGCGGCCAAAGTGCTGTTTAAAGTTCCAGATGATGAACATATCTATGTAATATCTATGTACTGGATACCAGAGGACCTTGTGGAAAAACGGGTACAAGAGGATAAGGTACCATATGATATGTGGATAGAAAAGGGATATGTGCGGACTTGCCCTGGGAATAAGATATCATATCGGGATGTGAAGGCGTGGTTTGTAGAGATACAGGAGGAATATGATATTTACCTGTATTTGGTTGGATATGACGCTTGGTCCGCAGTTTATTTCGTTGAAGATATGCAGGACTCTTTTGGAAAAGCAAGCATGGTGCCGGTCGTCCAGGGTAAAAAAACCTTGTCGCAGCCTATGAAAGCGTTGGGTGCTGATCTGGAAAATAACCTGATCGTCTATAACAATAACCCTGTGGATAAGTGGTGCCTGTGCAATACCGCGGTAGATGTGGATAAAAATGACAATATCCAGCCGATCAAGACCAGCAAGCCGCGGCGCCGTATAGATGGGACAGCGACTTTGCTGGATGCCTATGTAGTGCTGCAGAACAACATGAATGATTATATGAGCCTGATCTGACGCCTTTACGGGCGTTATTTTTGTGCATGTAAGGGAAGGGAGAACGATATGAAGCTATTTGGCAAAAAACAGACCAGGAACCGGGAGCCCACAGCAAAGGAAGGACTCCAGATGCTGACCACCTGGCAGGAACGGTATTATGCCTGGAATGGAAAATTATATGAAAGCGATATTGTGCGGGCCTGCATCCGGCCAAAGGTAAAGGCCATCGGAAAACTGGTGGGAAAACACATCCGGGATGACCCGGCAGGGGGATTAAAAGTAAATCCCGACGCGCGGATCCGCTTCCTGCTGGAAGAACCCAATCCTTATATGACCGGGCAAATGTTACAGGAGAAGGCAGCGAATCAGCTCTGCCTGAACAACAATGCTTTCATCCTGATCGTAAGGGATGAGAATGGTCTGCCGGTACAGCTATATCCTGTTCCCTGCGTATATGCGGAGGCGATATATGATGCTGGAGGACACTTGTACTTGAAGTTCCAATACCGGAACGGAAAGTCCGGGACATTTGCGTATGAAGATATCATACATCTACGGCAGGATTTCAACACGGACGATGTGTTCGGGGAGAGCCCGGCAAAAGCCATCTCACAGATGATGGATGTCATTGGGACGATTGACCAGGGTATCATAAAAGCGATCAAGAACAGCGGTATCATTCGGTGGCTGCTGAAATTTAACAGCTCCATGCGTCCGGAGGATGTTAAGAAGAATGTGAGGTCTTTTGTGGAAGATTATCTTGCAATCGAAAGTGAGACATTTGGAGCTGCCGGTGTTGACGCCAAGGCGGAAGCGATAAGAATAGAACCCAAGGATTTTGTTCCGAACGCAGCGCAGACGGATAAGACCATTGACCGGATATATTCCTTCTTCAACACCAATAAAAAAATTGTCCAAAGTAATTATACTGAGGATGAATGGACAGCTTATTATGAGGCTGAGATTGAGCCGGTGGTAGTGCAGATGCATGGAACCTATACGGTAGGGCTGTTCACACGCAAGGAGCGTGGTTTCGGGAATAAGATCGTGTTTGAAGCCAATAACCTGCAGTGCGCCAGCCTGACCACGAAACTGGCATTCCAGGCAATGGTGGACAGAGGGGCCATGACGCCGAATGAGTGGAGAGAGACCATGAATATGGCTCCGCTTGTAGGTGGAGACGAACCAATCAGAAGACTGGACACACAGGTGGTCAACCTGATTGAAACAGCCCTGAAAAACATGAATACAGAGAACTGCCATGCAACGGCGGACATCATAAAAGGGCTTTTAACGGCCGGAAAGGAGGTAAAGGATGGCAAGAATCGACATCAGGGGAGTGATCATCCCAAATGATTATAAATGGTATTATGACTGGTTCGAGGAAGACAGCACGTGCCCAAGGGATGTACAAAAGGTCATAGATACATACCCAAATGAAGCGCATGATGTCTATATCAACTCTCCAGGAGGTGCGATTGATGTAGGATCGGAGATCTACACGATGTTACGGGGACATACCGCGGGTATGAAAATCTATATCACCGGCCAGGCGTGCAGTGCTGCATCAGTGATCGCGGCAGCAGGGTACTGTGAGATGTCACCTACAGCATTGTTGATGGTGCATTGTGTGTCTTCCGGGGCGCGCGGGAACCACAGTGACTTGGAACATATGGCGGAAGTCCTGCGGACTGCAGACAGAGCACTGTGCACGGCCTACATGAATAAGACGGGCATGACAGAACAGGAAGTCCTGGACATGATGGAGCATGAAACATGGCTGAATGCACAGCAGGCGCTGGAAAGAAAACTGATCGACAAGATCATGTTTGAACAGCAGGAACCTGAGCTGATGACCGCATCCATGTTCGCACTGCCTTCAAAAGAACAGATGGAACGCGCAAGGACACTTGCTATGGCACCGGAAATGGAACGTGCCATGATGAACTTAAAACTTTTAGAATTGGAAGGAGCCGAAAAATGGGAAGAAAAGAATATTTAGAAAAAAGACAGGCTATGCTGAATGAGGCAAAACAGCTCATCAATAGCGGAAAGATTGATGAAGGGAACAAAAAGATGGAGGAGATCAAAGCCCTGGACGAAAGATTTGAGGCGGAGGCTAAGGCAAATGCGGCGCTGGAGGCTATGGAGCATGTGCCGCAGGGAATGAACCTACAGAACCTTACAGATGCAGGAGCAGAGGGCAGAACGGCCGGGGGAACCGCACGGGTGACTGAAGGAGTTGCAATGAATGGGCAGCAGCATACAGAGGAGATACTTGATTATTCTTCCGAAGCCTACAAAACGGCCTGGGCCAAAAGCATGATGGGAAAACCGCTTTCTGCGGAGGAAGACGCAGCTTATAAGATGGTGAACGAAGCATTCACCCATACCACAGGAAATACCGGCACGGTCATTCCCAAAGTGGTGACTGCCGGTATCTGGCAGGAGATCGGAGAGATCTATCCGTACTGGAATGATATCAGCAAAACGTATGTGAACGGCATCCTGACTATGATTAAGGCCGATACCTCCACGGATGCGGCATGGTACGATGAGGCAACCAAGACAGACGACGGAAAAGAGACTTTTGAGACCATGACATTGAATGGCTGCGAGCTCTCCAGGGCGATCACTGTATCCTGGAAGCTGAAAGAGATGGCAATGGAGGAATTCCTGCCTTACATCCAGAAACGCATGGCAGAAAAGATGGGAGCGGCCCTGGGATATGGCTCCACACATGGAAAAGGACAGCCGGGAGCCGGAGAAACATTCAAGGCAGAACCTATGGGCGTTGTAACTGCGCTGGAAAAGGAGATAAATACTCCTCAGATCGCAGAGTATGCAAAAGGAGCTCTGGGATATACCGATATCATCACGGCAAGGGCGAAAGTAAAAAGCGGATACGCAGGCGGCCTCTCTATCTACGCAAACTCCAATACGATCTGGACGGAGCTTGCAAATGTGAAAGACCAGAATGGGCGTCCTATCCTGATCGCTGACGTGGCAAATGGAGGAGCTTTCAAAGTATTGGGCATGGCAGTCAAAGAAGATGATTCGATGCTGGATGGAGAGATCCTGATGTCGAATGCTTCCAGGGGATATGCAGCGAACATCAACAAAGAGATCAGCGTTACTCTGGAGGAGCATGTAAAAGACCGTATCACAGATTACTGTGCGTATGCGATCGTAGATGGTGCTATGGTGACCTCCAAGGCACACGCCCTGTTAAAATATAAGGCGGGGGAATAAAAAGCCGCACGGTGCCGGCGGGAAAGAATAGCACTGTATTTGATGACACTTACACAGTCACACAGTTAAAGGCGATGGCAAAGGAGCAGGGGATCACCGGTTACGGCAGCATGAACAAACAGCAGCTTTTGGAGGTGTTGAATAATGAATGATATGCTTTTGATCGAAGAGCTGAAATATATTGTTCGGGTGAAATCAGCAGACGCAGGGTTTGAACTGCGGGGGTTGGTAGCGTCCTGTAAAAAAGAACTGGAGCTTGCCGGGATATATGGAGATGAAACGGATCCGTTATACCGGCAGGCAATCCGTCTGTATTGTAAGTCACATTATGGATACGATGAAGATACAGAACGGTTCCAGGCGGCATTTGGCTCCCTGCGGGATGCAATGGCTTTGTCCGGCGATTATACAAAGGAGGCTGCCGATGGAAGCAACGTTGATATGGAATAGCAGGACCAAGGACAAAGATGGTTTCCCGGTAGAGGAAGAGCACAGTGTGGATATCTATGTAGTGGAGAAATCAGCAACCAGGATGGAATATTATGAAGCCATGCGTGCAGGTGTTGAGGTAAAACTGGTCCTTGAGACCAGACAGGAGGATTTTGAGCTTTCCGCTCATGAAGAGGACGGAAAAAAGGTATATGCCAGGAAAGTGGAGTATGAGGGATATACATATGATATCGTCCGTACTTACAAGGCGGGAAAAGCAAAGATCCAGATCATATGTGGGTGATGATATGAGCTTTCAGACGATGGGATTTGATGAACTGGAAAAGGAACTGATGGCGCTGGGAGATATTGCTGACGTAGCTCCTGCAATGCTGGAGGCAGCGGCCCCTATCCTGGAAAAAGAATTGAAGAGCCGGGTAAAGGCGGAAGCGGATAAAGGGTATGCAAAAGGAGACCTTGCCTTGTCCATAAAAGCGAACAAGCCGGGGGAAAATCACCTGGGCCATTACGTGTCCATCACCGCAAAAGGAAGGGACAGGAAAGGTATCAGGAATAATGAGAAGCTGGCGTACCTGGATCTGGGGACACAAAAACAGGGTGCAAGGCCTGTCATAAGTAAAGCGGTAAAGAACGCGGAGCAGGGCTGCCTGAAAGCCATGCAGGATAAATTTGACGAGGTGACGGGAGGATGAGCGTAAATGAAAGGATAGAGCTTGTGCTGGCGCAAATAGTAAAGAACATCTGGCCATTGTGCTGTCCGGATGAACACCCGCCCAGGGAATATATTGTTTACAATCCAGAACTGGAGGAAGCAGCAGTATTTGCAGATGATACGGACCAGGAGTGGCTGCAGCACATGCAGGTGCATCTCTACACCAAGAGTAATTATACAGGGAGGCGCCGGGAGATAAGAAAAGCCCTTCGAGAAGCAGGGGCTGTTGTGACAGACATAACAACATTACATGAAAAGGATAGTGGATATCACCATTTATGTTTTTCGTGCATTTTTGAAGAAGATATGGAGGAATAAGACTATGGCATATATTGGATTAGCAAGGCCGACGATCGCGAAATTAACAGAACCGGCAAACACGTATGCAGATCCGTTTACCTGCGGAAAAGCAATACAGATCGACATCACACCGCAGTATGCAGAGGGGTCATTGTACGCGGATGATATTAAGGCGGAGTATGATAAGGAATTTAAATACGCGGACATCACGTTGAACACATCCACACTTCCCATCAAGGCCCATGAGATCATGTTCGGGCACACAACGGCAGAAGATTCTGTGACCTATAGGGCCAGCGACGAATCAAAGTATGTGGGGTTCGGATTCCGTGTGGCTGAGAAAGTGGATGGGGTGAGAAAGTATATAGCATCCTGGCTATATAAGGTGAAATTCACAGAAGGCCAGGAAAGTTACAAGGTAAAAGGTGATAACATTGAGTATCAGACGCCCAGCATTACCGGGCAGGCAATGGCCCTGCCGGATGGAAAGTGGAAAGATGTAAAGATATTCGATACCGAGGCAGAGGCAATCGCATGGCTGGATGAGAAAGGCGGAAAAACCAATGAATAGTTATGAGAATAATGGAGGCGTATATATATGTTTGAAGAAATGAACACCGTTGAACTGTCAGGGAGAAAGTATCCCATTAAATGCGACCTTTTAGTGCTGGAGAAGATCCAGGACAAATACGGGACGATCGGGGAATTCGAGCAGAAGCTCATGACCTGGGAACCGGATCTGGATGTGGATGGGAATGAGATCATAGATGATAATGGTAAAACGAAGTACCACGGTAAATTCCCGGATGCCGGAGCTGTCAATGATGCATTGACATGGATGGTGAACGAAGGGGAAGCGATCACAGCAGAAAAAGACGGCAGAGCGCCTGTCAAATATGAAAAAGAAGGGATCGTACGAAAGGCGGACATCCCGTTGACAGCACTTGCGGCTGCGCTGCACGATGAATTTTACAGGTGTTTTGAGACAAAAAACGCAATGACCACGCAGAGGAAGAAGCAGACGGAGAAAGCGAACCTGTAGACTTTGCGTGGCTTGTGTTCATGGGAATGCAGATGGGATACACTGAAAAAGAGATCTCCCGCATGTATATGGGAAAGTGGTGCGACTTATTCCGGCATTTTAAGTGGTTCTGTAATTTTAAGGCCAGAAGGTGTGTATTTCAGGAGAAAAAGAGAGTTTCAATGCTGGACTTATAGCCCCGCCAGGAGTATAATGATATCAAAGGAGGGATATACACTATGAGCAAACAGCAGAAAGAGTTTATAAAAGCTTTATTGAGCCTTGTTTTCTGGCTCGCAGTTGCATATCTCATCGTTGCAGAACCGGCTTTTGGTATAGTCGGGGCGATCATGGGGATGGCATCCCTTGTGTGGGGTAAGATAAAAAATAAGCCTATCGTAACATTTAAAATCAGAAAATAATAGAGATATAAGCCACTTGCTTCGGCAGGTGGCTTTTTTGTGGGAAAAATCCGGGAGGTGAGAATTTGGCAATAAAGAAGATAGGCGCGCTGATCGCGCTGGACGGCGAGAAAGAGTTTAAACAGAACGTCACAAACTGTAATAAGTCTTTGTCAGCCTTAAAATCAGAGCTGGACCTGGTTCAAGCCCAGTATGAGGGGCAGGAAAATACCCTGGAGGCCCTACAGAGAAAGCATGAGGTATTGGCCAAGCTCCTTGACGAACAAAAGAATAAAGAGGAAACCGTCAGAAAAGGGTTGGAACATGCCCGTGAAAGCTACGAGAAAGTGGGAAATGCCCTTGCGCATCTGACCGAACGGCAGGAAACCCACAGCAAAAAGCTGGAAGGTCTTAAGCAGGACTACGAAAAAGCAACAGACCGCCTGGACAAAATGACAAAATCCGGAAACTCATCAGAACAGGCTGTAAAGAAGCAGGAAGCGGTGATACAGTCACTTTCTGAAGAACTGAAAAAAGAAGAGGCCCGCCTGAAAAATGTCAGTGCGGCGGTCGCAAAAGGCGAAAAGAATTATCAAACCGCAGGGAACCGTGTGAAGGACTGGGAGACAAAGCTGAATACAGCAGAGGCCCAGGTGATAAAGGCGTCATCAGCAGTAAATAAAAATGCTGCATATCTGAAAGAAGCCGCGCAGTCTACAGATCAGTGTGCAAAGTCCATTGATGAATTTGGCAAAGAAGTAAAAGAGGCCGAGAAAGTCACAATAGATTTCTCAACTGTCCTTAAATCTAATCTGGCAAACTCTCTGGTGAATTTTGGGAAGGATGCCGTTGTCAATGCGGTCAAATCAGTAACGAGCCTTGAAACTGCGCAGAGGCAGTTGCAGGCAAGCACCGGCGCCACTGCAGGGGAGATGCAGCAGTACAAGTCTGTCATGGAGGACCTGCATAACAACAATTATGGTGATGATATCAACGATGTTGCACAGTCAATGGCTCTTGTCAAGCAGTATACAGGTGAGCTGGATCCCAGCAAGCTCGAAAGTATGACAGAAAATGGCATTGCCATGCGTGATGTCTTTGATATGGATTTGAGCGAAACGATCCGTGGTGTGGATGGCCTTGTAGAGAATATGGGAGTGACATCTGAGGAAGCCTTTGACCTGATGGCTCGGGGCGCTCAGAATGGTCTCAACAAGTCCGGTGAGCTGGCAGATAACATAGCTGAGTACAGTCAGTTATGGGGACAGGCGGGATTTTCGGCGCAGGAAATGTTCGGGATATTGCAAAATGGTCTTGATTCCGGTGCCTATAATCTGGATAAGGTAAATGACTTTGTGAAAGAGTTTGGTAACTCTCTGGCAGATGGCCGGATTGAGGAAAATCTGGATTCTTTTTCGAGCGATACAAAGTCGTTATTCTATCAATGGAAACAGGGAAAAGCCACAACAAAAGATGTGTTTTACTCTGTGATCAATGATATTTCGACAGCTACGAATAAGCAGGAAATGCTTACTTTAGCAAGCAACACATGGTCGGCCCTGGGTGAAGACAATGCTATGAAAGTCATCACTTCCTTAAACGAGACAAACACGGCATATGATAATGTAAAAGGAACGATGGAGAGTATCAAGGATATCAAATACGATACCCTTGAATCCAGATTTCAACAGCTGGGTAAGAAGTTCCAAACCCAGGTGGGCGTTCCCATTGCGGAAGAAGTTCTGCCAAAGTTAGAAGACGGGCTTGACACAGTGATTGAAAACATGGACAAATTGGTTCCGGCAATGGAGGCTGCGGCGGCTGGTGTTGTGACTTATAAGGCAGTTTCCACAGCAGTTACCGTGTTTAAGACATCGACAGAAGGTGCTACAGTGGCACAGACACTGTTTAATGCTGTATGTAATGCAAATCCCATTGTATTAGTCGCAACAGCACTTGTGGCAGCTACAACGGCTGTGGCAGCCTATGCATCACAGGCTGGTGAAGCATCAAAGGATGTTCAGAATCTGACAGACCGGAGCCAGCGCCTATGTGATAAAGCAAACGAAGTTTCCGAATCAGCACAGGATATGACGACATCGTATGCGGACAGCAGTGCTGAGATGGAGGCGCAGGGAGAATATGCAAAGACGCTTGCGGACCGGATTGAGACCCTTGCAGGGAAGACCGGGAGAAGCAACGAAGAAACCCAGGTGATGCAGGGGTACATTGCAGAGTTGAATCAGATAGTGCCAGATTTAAACCTGGCTTATGATGAGCAGGCAGGAAAACTAAGTCTGACCAATGACGAGCTGGAAAACTACCTGAATAACAAGCAGGAAGAAATAGAAATGAAGGCTCTGGAAGAGCAGGCAATTGAATTGATCAAGAAACGTTCGGAGTTGGAAGTTGAGCGGATAAAGCTTGGAAACCAGGAGGAAGAACTGCAGGGAAAGGTCAATGAAAAGCTTAAAGAAGATGCAAAACTGAGGTCAGACACAAAATTTTCGGCATGGCTTGCAGGAAAGGCAGATGAAAAAAAGGCATATGATGACTTAGTTGAAGCCCAGGAAAAGAACACAGATGCCCAAGATAAAAATAAGGCGGCTCGTGAAGAGGTAAAAGCAGGGATTGAAGCTCTTCAGGAAGAGATGGACAAACACAAGATCTCATGGGAAGAAGCTACTACCAAACAGGATGAAAATACAGAATCCACAAATGCCAATGCAGAGGCGCAACAGGCAGCGGCAGATGCTAATGCAACAGCAGCCCAGACTATAGTGGAAACTTACATGGGTATGCAGGAAACCGTATCAAGTGTCCTGGAAAGCCAAATGAACATGTTTGATGAGTTCGACGCCGGCACTAAGATATCGAGCGAGAAACTGTTGGAAAACATGCAGTCCCAGATCAATGGAGTAACCAATTGGGCGGATAATATGGCGTATTTGGCCGACAGAGGCGTAAATCAAGGCATCCTGGATAAACTGGCTGAGATGGGACCGCAAGGGACTACATATGTGGAAGCCTTTGCAAATATGACGGATGAGCAGTTACAGCAGGCCAATGATATGTGGTCGCAGTCTTTGGACATGAAAGAGGGAGTAAATGCTAGTGTCCAGGGGATGATCGAGGAATACACAGCATCTCTTAATGGCGGAAAAGAGCATATGATTGAAGTGATGTCTGCCACAGGCATAGATGTGTCCGCTGGATTTGGTAATGGCATCCGGTCCGGAATTGAGCAGGGGAAAATTGCAGTTGATGAGTTAGGAAAAGCCACCATTGTGCAGGCAAAAACCACTCTTGATTCGCATTCGCCGTCAAAAGTGTTTATGGGTATCGGTAATGATGTTGTATCCGGACTTGCAGGAGGGATAAATAATAGCCAGTCACAAGCCACAATAGCTGTACAGATGCTTTCCCAGCAGCTTGTCACTATCTCCAGCAATATCTTGAATACGTCTGATTTTTCTGGAATCGGACAGGTCATTCCGAACGGAATAAGATCTGGAGTGGAATCAGCAAGTCCGGCTCTGGTGGGAAAGGTATCCAGCATGTGTACAAGTATACTGGATAAAGTAAATGATAAAATTACACATGAACGGTTCCGGGCAACAGGGATGGAAGTTCCGGGAGGTCTTATAAGCGGTATAGATAGCGGTATACATGGCGTGCATAGTGCCGCAGAAAGTTTGGTAAATGCGGTAACGGATGAAGCCAGCAGCCTGAATGCCTGGACGTTATATATGGATGGTTATAATACATCTGTTGGTCTGGCAAACGGTATCTCTGCAGGCGAATCTGAGGTGATCAATGCGGTAGCTCAGATGTGTGCGGATGCAGTAGCAGAGGCAGAATACAGGCTAGATATTAATTCCCCTTCCAAAGTTTTTAAAAGGTTGGGCGAATATACTGCTGAAGGTTTCGGCATTGGTTACGAAGATAAAATGGATGATGTACGGGCTACGATTGCGGAGAGCATGGAAGTGCCAAACCTGACAGGAAGAAGCGCTGCTGGAACCAATGCTGTATATGGGAATTCCGGTGACGCAGAAGCATTTGAGCTGTTCAAAGAGTATCTGCCATATCTAAGGGAGATAGCAGCAAAGGACACGGCTTTGTACCCATCCAGACGGCAATTTGAAAAGGATGTTACGCAGATCGTGAACAGTGGTACTACAAGAAAGACAACGATGAAATCAGCAGCAAGGGGGTATTGATACGTTTTATGTGGAATTGAATGAGGTAACCAGTGACTCAATCGGGCTGCTGGTAAAAGAAAGACCTGCGCCCCCTGCACCGGAACCGGATCATGACGCAATAAAACTGCCGGGCAGGGACGGCGCCCTTTACCGTAGAAAAGATACTGTGCCAGATATCCCGGTAACTTTCACATTCGGTTTTAAAGCAAAAAAAGATTTGTGGATGGAACAATATCGCATCGTAAAAGAATGGTTGTATGATGGTATAGGCAGCAGGCTTGTATTAAGCGACGACCCAGAATATTTCTACCAGGTCAAACACCTTAAAATTAAATCTACAGATAGATTTATAAGGACAATGGGACAGATATCGGTTGAATTTATATGCTCGGGCTATCAATACCTATTAGAAGGGACAGCGGAAATGGATATTGACCAGGTATTATATAACCGCTACTTCCTGTCCCATCCAGTCTATAAAATTACCGGAGAAGGAGTGTGTACACTTACTGTCAACGGGAAGACAATGGTGGCGAATGTGGGGCAGAATTTGACCATAGATACTGAAAGGAAGCTGTCATATAGGCTGGATAACACGATCATGAATACCTCTGTGACAGGTAATTATGATGACCTGTATTTGCTTAAAGGGAAAAACAGCATAACCATAACAAACGGATTTGAATTGAAGATAATCCCCAATTGGAGGTGCCGATAATGATACAGATATATCTGCCAGACAATACAGACTATGAGCATAACGGGGATGCGGTACTGGATCCGATGTCATGCGAATGCGAAATGGTACTCAATGATGAATGGCATCTTGAATTGGAACATCCGATAGATGAAGATGGAAAATTTAAAATGATCATAAAAGAAGCTGTTATCTCCGCGCCAACACCAATGGGGGAGAGGCAGCTTTTTCGTATTTACGAAACACAAAAGGATGATGAAACAGTAACGGCTTATGCTCTTCCTATTTTCTTTGATTCCAAGGATGATCATATATTATTAGATGTCAGGCCAACCGGTAAGAGCGGCCAGGAAGCGCTTGATATCCTGTGCGCCGAGAGTAAGTATAGTGGAGCATCTGACATCACCACCGGAGCCACAGCGTATTACGTGCGTAGGAATTTAATGGAGGCGATCAATGGAGACATTGACCAGTCATTTATAAACCGGTGGGGCGGGGAAATCCTTTATGACAATTACAAGGTGATCATTAATCAGCGTGTCGGCGGAGATTACGGCGTCCGGGCAGAGTTTGGTTACAACCTGGAAGGGATAGAAGAACATGTAGACATGAGCGAGGTGGTAACCAGGATCATCCCAGTTGCATACAACGGATATACACTCGAAGGAGATTCGCCGTGGGTGGATTCTCCGCGTATCAATAAATACGCAAAGATATACACAAAGGAACTCTCTTTTGATGATATAAAGATGATAGAAGATGCGAGTGAAGATGAAGAAGGGTGTCTGACACTGGATGAACTGCGGCGCAAATTGGTTTTAAGATGCAATGAGCTGTTCGCACAAGGAATAGACCTGCCTAAAATATCTTATGATGTGAATATGGTATCTCTGGAAGGAACAGAGGAATATAAGGGGTATGAAATCCTGGAAAAAGTAGGGCTGGGAGATACAGTACATTGTAGGCATAGGGAACTTGACATAGAGACAAATGCAAGGGCAATCTCAATCAAATACGATTGTATTGATAAAAGAAATTTAGAGATTGTTCTTGGGGACTATCAAAAAAGTGCTTTTGACTCTGATTTTGAGCTGCAGAAGGCAATTGAAGCTGTCCTCGATAGCAAGTCAAAAACGGTAATGGCAGAGAGGGTACGGGGCATCCTGGACGCAGTAAATACTCAACTTCGGCTGCAGAGCACTGTTGCAAAAAAAGTAAATGGAAGAGCCTTTGAAATATCCGACCTTGACCCAGAATCGGAATTATACGGCTGTATGATATTCGGCAGCCAAGGCTTACAGATCGCCACGGAGCGCACCGCGGACGGGAGGGACTGGAACTGGCGTACAGCGATAACGGCAAAAGGAGTCGTTGCAGATGCTATCATATCCGGATTGCTCTCGGATAAGACAGGCCGCAATTACTGGAACCTTGATACTGGAGAGTTTAGACTTTCTTCCGAAGCTTTTCTCGTAGATGATGATAATATAGAGGAATATGTCAATAAAAAGCTTGAGACTGTGCGAAACATAACGATGATACTCGGAAACGAATATCAGGGCATTCCAACGGACTATCAGGGAAACTATGCGGATTTCCCGATTGTCCAAACAACTGTCCAGGTATTATACGGGCAGATTGATGTAACTGCATCATGCCAATACACAATACAGAGATCCGCAGGAGTAACAGGATCCTGGGATAATACCACAAAGATATATACGGTGACAGCTCTAACGGCAGACACCGGATGGGTGGATATAACCGCGTCGTATCTAGGGTTGTTTACCGTCACGAAACGGTTCAATCTCGCAAAACAGAGAGATGGAGAACCGGGAGCACAAGGGATCCCGGGGAAAGACGGTGGTAATGGCACGGATGGAAGAACAAGCTACTTCCATGTGATGTATGCTCCAAATGACAAACCTACATCGTCACAGATGTCGAAGGAACCAAATTCGTATATTGGAACATATGTTGATTTTATAGAAACAGATTCCAGGGACCCGTTAGCATATAGCTGGGTGAAGATAGAGGGTGCTGACGGAAAAGATGGCACAAACGGAATTCCGGGCAAAAACGGCATTGATGGGAAGACTTCATACCTCCATATGAAGTATTCTGACGACGGAAGCACGTTTACTGCCGATAATGGAGAAACGCCAGGCAAATGGATCGGGCAGTATGTAGATTTCGTCCAGGCTGATAGTACGGTGTTTTCTGATTATGTATGGACTAAAATACAAGGTCCCCAGGGCATTCAGGGCCTGAAAGGAGCAGATGGAAAACAGTATTACACATGGCTGAAATACGCAGACACCCCAACAAGCGGCATGAGTGATGACCCAGCAGATAAAGCATATATTGGTCTTGCTTATAACAAAGAGACTGCAACAGAAAGCAGCAATTACTCTGACTACACATGGTCGAAAATAAAAGGTGAAAAAGGTGATACCGGAGTCGCAGGGCAAAATGGTGCAGATGGAAAGCAGTTATATACATGGGTAAAATATGCAACATCTGCATCTGGCGCAAATATGTCAGATGATCCATCAGGGAAAACCTATATAGGATTGGCTTATAACAAAACCACAGCAGCAGAAAGCACGGATGCGTCAGATTATACCTGGTCTCTTATCAAGGGGGATAAAGGAGATACAGGAGCTGCCGGCCGCACATATTTTATGGAGGCATCCACCTTGGTAGTAAAACGCAGCCAGGATAATTCGATTGCACCAAACTACATTACTCTGAGCGCTTATTACCGCGACGGGACAGACACAGCCAGAACGGAATATGCGGGACGGTTTAAGATTGAAGAATCGTTGGATGGAGCAACATGGACAACTGTATATACATCCAGTGCGAATGAACCCAGTATAACTCACAGTCTGTATTCTGCCCTTGCGACTTCTGCAGGAGGGGTAATATCTACAGTAAGTGGGAAAGCCATTGGGATCCCAAGGGATGTTGTAGCTCTGCGTTGTACTTTATACGCCGCAGGGGGCACAACACAGATGCTGGATATGCAGAGCATTGCAGTTGTGGTCGATGTGGATGCACTGACGCACGAGGATATCTTTGACAAGCTGACTAATGGAGGGAAGATACAAGGTATCTACGCAGAGAACGGCAATATATACATTAATGCGACTTATATAAAATCAGGAATGCTCACTCTTGGCGGAAGTGGGAATCAGTACGGCTCTCTGCGAATGTTGGATGCAAGCGGGAAAAAGATAGGCGGATGGGATAAAAACGGAATTTATGTAGACGGCGGAGCTATCTACTGTAAAACATCTGATTCAGGAGCAAGTTTGTACGGCGGCAGGATACATCTCACGCATGGTACAACAGAGGTCGGAAACATAGGCGCTAATTATCATGCAGGATACGAAAGCAGAAAAGGTCTTGTATTTGATCTGGACAGCACTGGCGCATACATGGCCTGGGCTGCAAGGACATCAAGTACAGGCAGTTATATCATTAAGCTCTTGTATTCCAGTAAGACATTTGGTGACTATAAGGCAGGCCGCTTATACCTTGGATGCGATATGGACTGCAACGATTACAGTTTCAGGAAATTTAAGGCTGCAGATAGCTTTTCTATTGCAAATAATACTGAGTGTAATGTTTATAGCAATATTGATTATCACGATTGGACCGCGAAAAATATTGGGTTTGACAATATAGTGGCTTTCGATGGTTACGCTCCTTTTAGCGGGACTTTTCCAGTTGTGTACAAGATAGTTGCTAATAGTGATGGAAGTATCACCTGGTATACCGGGAACGTGAAAGTGAGAAGCGGCGGTATAACCGCTGTTCCAGGATAAGGAGGATGGCATGGGACCAATTATTATGCAAGAGGCACCGAAAGAAATGAACATTGATAATCCTGATAATCCCAAGTCAGAAGAGCCGGTGCAGACGGTTGTAGAAACTGCAGGAAGGAATGAAAGCAATGGAACAGAATAAGGCAAAAACGCCAATAGGTGCATTTATGGACTTGGCAAAAGAGGAAATCGGGAATTGTATTGCGGCAATCACGCAGGAGAATGGTATACCGGCAGACTTAACAGTGTATATCCTTGACAGCATCAGAGCCGACTACGAAAAGGCAAAAGCCCAGTATTATGTGAATAACTTTGCGGAGGTACAAGAACCAGAACCGAGGGAGGAGATAGTGGATGAATGCGGTAAACACACCAACGATACCTGAAGGAGATCTTGAGGAAGTAACTGCGTTAGCAGATGATGATTATATAAGGACTATGAGTAAGGACTCAGAGAAAATAAAGTGGTCTGTGATAAAGGAACTGATAAAAGATGAGCTAGGAGGATTTACAATCCAAGGGGGCAGGGTATCTATTGTTCCGGTAGCCAACAAACCAACAATGGCGCATGTGGATTTTCCGAAACCATTTAAAAGTCAGCCATATGTCGCAGTTACTCCGGTTACGTCCGTCCCTGGCACAAATGTTCTGGGCGTTGGCGCCTCTAATAATACAAAAGATGGATTTGACGCATACATCACGAGAACGAATACGACGGAAACAATATTGGCATGGATTGCTATAGGCACTTGATGTGGACGCAAATATTTTGGGAGGTAATACATGAAAGCGGTAAAAAAGATTGAAATAAGTGTCCTGCATAAACGGATCACACCGATTGTTTACGCGGTCCAGGGGGACACAGGTAGGGAAATAGAGTGTACCGTAGTTGACTGGGACATACCAACAGGTGTAACCGCACGTGTCTGGGTGGTTAAGCCGTCGAAAAAGGTCGTGTATAATGACTGTCGGATTGTAGACAAATCTACATTCGTTCCCTTAACAAATCAGACTCTTGCTGAGCCTGGCGGCGCGATCTGCATGATAGAGTTTGTGAGTGGAGAGGATGCAGTATCCTCTTTTTCTTTTAATCTTTACGTTTACGAGAGCGCGAGCGGTGATGGAATACCCAGCGAAAACGAATCTACGGTGCTGGAGGGAATGTTTGAGGAGCTGGCCCAGGACGCAATCAATACGCTGAATGAGGCGAAAGCCCAGGCTGCAGCCGCTAAGAAGTCAGCGCAGGACACTGAAAAGATTAAAAATGATTTTACTTTGACTGCTCAGCAAGCTGTAGCCGATGTAAACAATGCCGGTCAGACCCAGGTATCCAGAGTACAGGCAGAGGGCAGCACTCAGATCCAGAACGTTCAGGCCACAGCCGCAGAGGCAGCTGAAAATATAGAGACGATTGGGAGAACCCAGATTGATGCCATCAAAGAGGCGGGTTGCGGAGTGGAGCAGGCTCTTTCCAATTATTTTGCCCTCCGCAGAAATGGACTGGTGTTTACCACGAAAATCTATAAATACGCAACATCAACCAGTCCGGTGGGCGTGAAGATGAACGCCAATGAAAACATGGTCTCTGAGCCATCTGTGGGACGTGCTAAAGGCCGGGATGATTACGAACGGTACGGCCTGTTCCATCATTTCACCTGCAATTTTTCCGTAGATGAAAATGGATTCAACCATGTGGAGGCCTTAGAGGGCC
>ERZ778512.806-NODE-806-length-23550-cov-6.873079_pt1 | contig 23550 bp, 16 predicted proteins | sample MGYA00510346_ERZ778512 | MGnify/ENA primary metagenome ERZ778512 (study PRJEB29527, sample SAMN07138962) | mouse gut metagenome | material: feces | host: mouse | place: China:Nanjing | collected 2016-01-25 ...
CGCGGGATGTTTCGGACTCTTCTGCGGAGGTTGTGGTAGTTTCGCGGGATGTTTCAGACTCTTCTGCGGAGGTTGTGCTTTCTCTGGATGTTTCGGACTCTTCTGCGGAGGTTGTTTTGTTTTTGCGGGATGTTTCGGACTCTTCCGTGGAAGTTATTTCTTCGCTGGATGTTTTTGACTCTTCTGTGAAGCTTGATGTGAATTCATTGAAAATCTCTGGCTCTTCTGGAAATTCTATAGTGTAATCACTAGAACTTCCCTCCAATCCAACAAAGCTATTTTCTGACATAAATGTCATTTTTTCTTGTGCCTTTAACGGACAAACTGGACACTGTGCTGTTAAAACAGACGCCGCCAAAAGTACTGCCACCCGTTTCATTTGTTTCCCTTTCATAAAATAATCCCCCATTCCTGGCAAACTTACACGCCCTGCAATCAGTTCCCTTTTAAAAAAGTTCAACTACAGTCAAAATCCGCACTATAGTTGAACTTTTGTTCTTATTTCGATATAATTGTTTAATTTATCGTTGCATAGTGTCGTATTAGGCAGCTCCCGTCATTGCGCAGATATGCCTCAACACTTACGGTACAGTTATTTTTATGTTTCTCTACTAAAAAGCGTTCCATATAACCATCCTGACACTTTCCATTTTGATATTCATTGTAAATATCTTTCCACAAATCTTCGTCAGAAATCAATACATCAAAGGTAGCGCTGCTGCCGTCCTGTGCCATCATCGCTTCAAAACAAGCAATATAATAATCTTCAATATTGTCAATATAGCCTGCATCGCTGCCGTTACGCGTTGTCCTAACCGTTATCGATCCACGTCCCGTTGTCCCAGAAGGTGCTGTGGAAGGCACCGTTGCTGAAGAAGATGTCGATCCTGACGGCGTTGTGGAAGGCGTCGTTGTTGATGGTGTTGTTGTCGATGGCGGTGTTGATGGTGTCGATGGTGTCGACGTAGACGGCGCTGACGTCGGCGGTGTTGTTGTTGGTTTGCTGGGCTGTTGCGCTGGCGGATTCACTTCCAAGCCGCTGTAACGATTCCCCTTGCAAGGAGGCAGATATACCGACAAATCCCTTCTTGCATGATCCTTGGCATATTCGTCATCAGAACAGTTGAAATAATCGTAAGTATTAGGATTCGTGTCATCCCATGTGCTGTCAACATTATAGTATTCGTCATCGAGTTTTACAATATTCCATGCGTGATTTTCTCCTGCATATCCCGTAACATAATAACAGGGAATATCAAACTGCTGTAATAAATACTGCAATGCCCGCGCATAACCGGCACAGACTGTTCTACCATATACAAGTGCACTATATGCACTTTGATTCATTGGCGCATTGGTATCATATTTTACACGGCTGATTAATTCGTCATGTATCTTTTTCTCTCTATCATAAGCCGTATAAATTCCATAAACGGTATCGGTTATTTCTTTTGCTGCTGCCTGAAAATCGCTTTTCGCTTTGTCAAGATTACCAGCCGTTATATTATATGCAAGTGTAATTTCTGCGACCTGCCCTGCCGGCGAATGTCTGTACTTATAAGCAGTTTCCACCCAAAACAGTTCTGGATGGTCATTGACAACTGCCGTAAACGCATTCTTTAAATCCCCAGATGTAATATTTTCTACTGGTGAAAACTGCTTTGTCATTGCATCTGCATTGGCATAAATCTGACGGTAAATCGCTTTCTGCGTATCACCTAACATCTCATAATATGGGTATTTCTCGCTGTCAAATGTCAGCCCTTCTCCCGTTTTGCCCGGACTTAAAGAATCTAAGATCTCTTCTGCCCGTTTCTGTGTTACTTCGGTACCCGTTGCACGTACAGGAACATAACCTGCCAACCCCGCAACCTTCTCCGGAATATCCAAGTCTTCCTCTGGTTCTGATGTCTTCGCAGCCGAAGCTGCTGCCGCCTCTGGAAGCGCTTGTGTCGTTACTGTAGCGCTTACCACAATTGGATCTCTTGGAACTGGCCCTATAGATAGTTCCTCTAGTGCCGCTTCCTCAGTTGGAACGCCTGTATTTCCTTGAAATGTTGGCTTTGGTTTCGGCTTTGCCACGGTTTTAACGGGCGCATTGCCGCCTGACTGTATTGTTTCTCCGATTTCCTGTGCTACATTGGGATTATAGTGACAAAACGCAATAAAAAGAAGTATAAGCGCTAACAAGCCACCAATCCCGTATAGCAGTTTTTCTACTATCCGCATATTGGTTCCTCCTCGACTCTTATACTCCCCCATGAGCTAACCACAGAGCTTCCCACTTCTCCGTGACAGGCGGCATCTCCTTATGCCGCCTCTATTTCTGTTTATTATAAGCTATTTTGCTGCCGGTGTCAATCTTACAACGTAAATTTGTGCACATCCTCTATTAGTATCTCCACTTTTCGCTCTAAGTCACTGACAATCTGACTAGAATCATTAACAACTTTCGATAATTCTGTAGACATTGCGGCAGTTTCCTCTGCTACAGAAGCATTATCCTGTGCCAATCCGTTCAATACAGAAAGGGACTCCGTAACACTACTCCTTTGATGTTCAATTTCTTGTGTCATACTGTCAATTGTATGTACAGAGGTAAAGAAATTATTTAATTCCGTATGCAGCATATCAATAATATGCTGTGTTTCTGTCAACGATGTTACCTGCATATCAACCGATTCGTTAATTTCCTGCATAGCAGAAGCCGATTTTACAGCATTCTTCTGCAATTCCTCGACCGTTCGACTAATTTCCTCTACCGAGTCAGCCGATTGACTTGCCAGCTTCCCAATCTCGTCTGCTACAACAGCAAAGCCCCTTCCGGCTTCCCCTGCCCTCGCTGCTTCAATACTTGCATTCAAGGCAAGAAGACTTGTCTGATCCGAGATTTCATAAATTAAATTGGCAGCTAAATGAATTTGTTCCACAGAACGGTTTGTTGTTTCCGTCTGTTCTGCCATAACCGATATATTATCCCTTGTCTGATTGCTGACTGCAATTAAACGTTCCAATGTTGACATAGACTGCTCACTGATGCGGTTCATTTCTTCTGCATTCTGATCTAATCCAGCAACTTCAACACTTGTTTGATTAATTTTGCCTGCCATAGTCGTCACATCATCATTCGCCTCGTCGGTAGAAGCCGCCTGCTGTGTTACATTCTCTGCAATGGAATCCACTGCAATAGAAACTTGCGAAATAGACTCTTTCATCTTCTCAAATGCGGATTCAAAATTTTCGACCACCTGATTCACACTGCCTGCCATATCCGTAATGCCTTGCAGCAGCCCGCGCATATTATCCTGTGCAATACGCAGCGAATCCGCTGTCTGCCCAATTTCATTGCGCTGTTTCACCGCAACAGCCGTTGTTAGGTTCCCTGATGAGATGCATTCCGCAAAACTTTGTATTTTCTTTAGAGGTGAAACAAGCCGTCTTCCGAATAGAAAAGCAATAGCCAAAGCCAATACGACATATAATACAAATACAATAAACAAACGCATTAACAGAGTATCATACTCCGTATCCAGCTTAACCCTTACCTGATCCTTTTCTAAATCAATATCGTCAACATAATTTCCTGTTGCTACAGCCCAGTCCCACGGCTCAAACAACTGTGCATACGCAATCTTAGGCGCTATTGTAACCCCATCCGACTTGGTAAAATAAAATTGTACAAAACCGCCTTTTTCTGCACTCTGGCACGCACGAATTACCTCTTGCGTAATCATTGTGCCATAGGAATCTTGCATCATATAACGGTTATCCCCCTCCTGATCCGATAGAATCGGATGCATTATCAAAGTTCCATCCAAAGCGTCAATCCAAATATAGCCGCCTTTTTCCTCTCGATAGCGCATTGCACGAACAGCTTCTTTTGCTGCCTCTTTTGCCTGTTCTTCTGTTTGTTCTCCGTCTTGATACAATTGATATTCTTTTTCAATCACAGATATCGCACTCTGTATCTGCGATTGAATTTCAGCCCGATAACCGCTGTCCACTGCCGTTTCATACGTGTCGTATGCAAATTTAGACATTGTAATCAATGAATAAATTGCACTTCCGCCGATACCTGCCGCGGTTAGTACTACCACTAACGTACACATCCACATAATAGAACTAACCAAACTCGTTTTTCCTTTGCCCATTTTGAGATCCCCCTTTACAACTTTTACAATACTACTATCTATTTATAAACTGATCAAACCTCCATTCTCACTAATTTTTTACAATTTTATATTATTTTTTACTTATTTCACAAAAAATCAATACGGCGTTCTAACCAACGTAAAACATCTTTATATACCACATCACGATTTATCTCATTTAAAATCTCATGGCGCGCTTCGGGGTATAGACGCATACGGACATCCCGTATTCTGGCATGGCGGTAATCCATATATACCTGCAGTACACCTGCTCCATAATCCCCCACAGGATCCTCCTCCCCTGCAATTAACAGAATCGGAAGCTGCTTGGGGATTCTTGCAATATTCTCTTTTCTTTGAATAAACCCAATTACCTCGAACAACGTTCGATACCCATTTACAGTAAAAATAAAATTACAATACTTATTATTTATGCAGAAATCAACAATTTCCGATTCCCTTGTAAGCCAGTCGCTGTTTGTACGCGGATTCGGAATACGCCTTTGATACATACCAAATGCATTCCATTTCAGCAAACGAGAACGAAATCTGTCGCCTAAAATCAAGCGGAGTATATTGGATACCACCGTTCCTGCCGCAAGCACTTCCGGCGGTTTACTGCCCGTACCACATAACACAGCGCCTGTAAGTTCTCTTCCATAGGTAATTAGGTAACGCCGTGCCATAAACGACCCCATACTGTGTCCAAACAGGAAGTACGGCACCTTGGGAAATTTCTTTTTGGCGAATCGTGTTACGCGATGCAGATCTGCCACTACTGTCGCGCTCATATTTTGGGGACAGAAATACCCTAAATCCTCCTCTTTTTCAGCAGTTCGTCCATGTCCCAAATGATCATTTCCAATAACAGCAATCCCTTGATTATTTAAGTACAACGCAAACGCTTCATACCGCTCTATCATCTCCACCATACCATGTGAAATCTGCACCACTGCACGCACAGTCCCCTCAGGCTGCCAAAGCACCACATGCAGCCGATGAATACCATCGCGCGACGCAATCCTATAATTTTTCCTTCCCATACCGAAAACACCTCGCTTCCTTTTCGTGTCTTTTACCATCAACCCCAAAATGCGCAAAACGGGAGCAGTCCCATCTACTCCCGTTTCCATAAGCTTTGAATCGCACCCTTGTCCCAATATTAATTCAATTCATACACATATGTTACATTTTTGAAATCATTACGACTGACAAGTCATATTCTTCAAGAAATTCATCAATATCCCTCTCGTCGTTGATTTCCATAGCAACTTCAAAGATTCCCGTTTCCGGATCCAGAAAACCTGCTACCATTTCCTCTGTAGCCTGATTTTTCCTGATCATTGGTTTTTTGTTTAAAACGTCAATTCTTCTTGATACTTCTTTTCTTGCTGCTAGCATATTGCTGTCCCCCTTCAATCCCTTTTTCAATATATTATGCCCGTCCCGCTGCTGTCAGCATTTGCCAAACATGGTGCGGTACATAATCCTTATGTTATTACAGTAAGCCTTGCAAACTGTAACTTTATGTTTTCATGGTGCGCCCATTTGGGAATCCAAAGCTTTCTATGATCAGTCCTGCCGAAACGCCACGTACTCCCGTGATGACGATCAATGCTGGACAGAATCATCCTAAAAATAGAATATACTATATTCTAGTAAGCAGTAAGTTATGTCATAGTATCTGTTTTGTGATATTATTCTACAAATCTCGCTTTATTTCAATACTAACACATGTAATTTTATAATGCAATCCTTTTTCTGAGATTTACATAACTTTTTTATCGTAACCCATTCGTAATACTCTTTTTATTTTATTTGCAACGAAAATAATCCTTTTTTTGTATGCAAAATGGTGATTTTATGCTATGATTATATTGTGCAGCGCTGACAAGGACATTTATCGGTTTCAAACCGTATTGCACTTTGCATATTACTTTTCACACCACAATAACTTATAAGCTGCGTGGACGTGAATTGTAACCTTTATATCACCCTTTTTATTTTATGGGTAAAAGCCGCGCAATATTACAATTATCAAATTGAGAAAACGAGGTGAATTGATATGTATAAACTATCACCCCAGTCACTAAAACCGGGTATGATAATTTATGATGACATTTATGCTCCTTCAAAACAACTGCTCTACAAAGCAAATACCATACTGACACCGGAGAGCATTCATTCATTGCAGGAATATAACTTCTCCGATATTGTGCTCTGCGAACCAGGCGAAGTTAACATGACACACTATGAATACCTTCAGCGAAATCCACATTTCCAGCATTTCAGTGAAGTTCATGCCAAATCGCTAACTGCTTTTTCCAAAATCATGCGCAACCTTGACACAGGATTGGATTTAAACCAACTAAGGCTAATGTCACTGCGCGACAGCGTCATGGCGGAAGTAATGAACACGGAACAGTTTATTGACTACCTATATAACTTGATGTCTAATGAAAATGAAATTACATACAACCATTGTTTTAACTGCGGCCTGCTCTGTTATGTCTTTGGACAATGGCTGGAATTAAGCGCAGAGGACTTAGATACAATTACTCTGTGCGGGTATCTGTTTGATATTGGCAAGGCAAAAATTCCCGATGATATTCTATGGAAACCGGAAAAACTAACACCAGAAGAATATCAAAAAATGCAGCGCCATATCCACCTAGGTTATGAAATATTAAAAAACAGAAAACTTCCACCACACATTGTTACGGTACTAATTATGCATCATGAACGCTGTGATGGCAGCGGCTACCCTGCAGGATTAAAAGAGGATAAAATAGACCCTTATGCACTGGTTGCCGCGATTGCTGATACCTATGATGCTATGACACACCCAAGAGCACAACGCATGGCACTTACGCCATTTCAGGCAATCCGCGTATTTGAGAAGCAGGGCTTTGCAAAGTATGGAAAACATATCCAGCCACTCCTTACGCGCATTGCCAAAATCTATATCGATCGGCGTGTCTGTCTGTCCAACGATACACAGGGACGCATAACGGAAATCCATGACGATGCTCTCTCAAGCCCAACAATTTTTGACGGAACTACCTACCATGATCTGCGCAAAATGCCAGACGCCGAAGTAATTCGTATGCTCTAAGTGGCTGACGCATTAAGGAACTGTCAATAAATAACGCATCCCTTTGACTTGTCTCAATGTCCATCTGCTGCATCAGATAATCTTGATGCAGCCCGCTACGCCTGCGATTATCTTCTTTGCAGCTGAACATTGATACGGCGTCAAATTAACAAGTTATTTTTTGACAGTTCCTAAGGGAAACATATACAAGATATTATAATATTGTATCGCATTTTATACCATATTTTGTATAATCAAACCTTAATGCGACAGCCCCGAATTAAAAATTCCGCTTACCATATCCATGAAACAAATAGTCCAAAATGGTAAACGGAATTTTTACTTTTCCTATTTTTTCTCAAACAGTGCGGCTATCTTTTCTTGAATTTCCTCCGCCGATAACCCCTTTGCGCTCTCAAGCACCGATTCCACTGCCTGCTTTGCCTCGTCAAGCTCTGCCTCATCCAACTCATAGTCATCAATATAGCTGCGGATAGACTTCTCTAAATCGGATTGCTCTACTTGGGTAATTCCCAGCGACTTTGACAAATCATCATTTACAAAAAATGACTCTACTTCCTTTGCCACTGTATTCTTAATTTCTTCAGAAACCTGCTGTTTCCCTGCCTGAAAGATATCCTGACCACCTGTAAAGGGCAATACAACAAGCGCCAGTGCTGCCATAAGCTTAAAACCCATTTTTCTCATAATTGCTCCCCTTTATGCTGCGCCCCAAAAACAGTAAATGCTGGCACGCCGCAAATTCTAATATTCGGCAAATTCTGATATGCAACAAATTCTGATATGCAGCAAAATCTGATATGCAGCAAAATCTAATATGCCACAAATATTAACACACTGGAAATTTTGATATGCCGCAAATACGGATATGAAGCATATTAATTTGCCGCCTGCTCTGCTGTCGGTTCTTCCTGTACTGCCGGTTTTCGAACCCGCGGCTTTCTAAGTGAAGTAACAGGCGAATCCGGCCATGCAAGCGCACGCTCACCTTGATCTGCGACTCGAATCCTTAAATATATTTTCCCATCTTCAATAAACTTTGTAATATAAATTCGTTTCCAAGCATAAAATTCAAACGGAGCGCACTCGATTTTCAGTTCACTTGTACAACCTTTTACTTCAAAATTAATTAATTTTTTGTCAATACGAACGGGCATTGTATAAATATATTTATTGTCCGTCGTATGTATAACTGTCGTATTGAATACTGCCGATTTATCGTCTTTTGTCACTTTAATCGCGGCAGGCGCCGGAATTGGAATATCCTTTACTTCCATCTTTATTTTCTCCTTTCGCACAATTCCCCATTATTTATAGTATATTCTGCCCTTCAAAGGTTGTCAATCTTTATTCTTCCACAAAATATCGCAAAAATTTGTGAATAAGCTGTGAATTTGTTATTACCTATTTATTTTTTTTATAAATTATGATAAATTAATTCAGTGGGTATTATATGCTGTGTGCATAAAATAAGAAAAACGAAAAGGAAGGATTGGAAAATGGCAAAAATTAAGACAAAAAATAAAGGTGAAGAAGCTTCTGAAATCAGCAAAAGCAAAGCAAAGCGCGAGGAACGCAAAAAGGAGGTCGCAAAGAGTCGGCGTCAAAAACGTACCGTTAAAATCGTCGGATACACCATTGCAGCAGCAATTTTACTAGTGATTGTATTTGCGATTGGCAAACAGATTTATCTGTCAGCAATCCGCACGACCTCCAGTGCAGACTACAGTGAAGGACTGACTGCGGATGGCAAAATTAACGGTGTAGATGCCGCTTCTGTGTTAAATCTTGTTGATTTTGAGAATATTTCCGTGCCTGCGGACGAAGTAAAGGCAACCGCAGAAGAAGTCGATAAAGAAATTGAATCCGTTTTAGAGCAGCACAAGGAATTAAGCACCGACGAAAGCCTTACCATTGCAGACGGTGATGTAGTCAATATTGATTATGTAGGCACTATTGACGGCGTAGAATTTGAAGGTGGCAACAGTAATGGTGCTGGATACGATTTGACAATCGGTTCTGGTTCTCTTATTGATGACTTTGAACAACAACTTATCGGACATAAGCCGGGCGAGGAGATTACTGTCGAAGCAACATTCCCGGAAGATTATGGTGATGAAGCGGTTGACGGCAAGGATGCCATCTTTGCAGTTACTATCCACGGCATTCAGAAAACGCCAGAACTTACTGATACATTTGTCGCTGAGAACCTTGCCGAAACCGAAGAAGTTTCTACTGCTGCAGAATATCGTGCTAAAATTGAGGACAAATTCTATAAGGAACATTTAGAAGATTTTTTAACAAATTACATTATAGAAAATTCTTCGGTTACCGCTTATCCGAAGGATTACTTAAAAGCAGTAAAGGCAGTTACAAAGCATGATGATGAAAATATGCTTTCCTACTACCAGCAGATGTTTGCTTCCTCCAATATGACTGCTTTTGAAAATTTATGGGATTTGCGCGACGATTCGATTTCGGACGAGCTAAAATATGAACTGGAACTAAATACCCGTGCAAAGGAAGCCACTAAAGAGCATCTTGTATATCAGGCAATTTTTGAAAAAGCTGGATTAACACTGGATATGGAAGCTCATTATGCGGAACTTACGGAAAGCAATGGCGAAGACTATGTAACCAATATGAAAGAAACCTATGGCGAGGGCTATATGGCACAGGGGCAAATCCGTGAGGCAGTCGTCGATTACCTCGTAGGTTTGTATCAGTAATCCCCTGCGCATTTATTCAAACTGTGCCCGATAGAGACGATAGTAAAATCCTTTCTGTGCCATAAGCGATTGATGCGTACCCTGTTCTACCACTTCACCGTGGTCAATTACAAGGATTACATCTGCGTTTTGAATTGTTGAAAGACGGTGAGCGATTACAAAGCAGGTCTTATGTTCCATTAATTTACGCATTGCCTGCTGTATCTGCTGTTCTGTCCGCGTATCAACATTAGAGGTTGCTTCGTCCAATATCAACATATGAGATTCTAACAGCATTGCACGCGCTATCGTTAAAAGCTGTTTCTGACCTTTGGAAATATTAGTGCCGTCATCTGTCAGTATGGATTCATATCCTTGCGGCAGACGTTGGATATAGGAATGAATTTTTGCTGCTTTAGCGGCGGCAATCACTTCCTCCAACGTCGCCGCATTTTTAGTTCCATCTGTTCTTCCATAGGCAATATTTTCAAAAATTGTCCCCTCAAACAGCCATGTATCCTGTAATACCATTGCATATGCTTTGCGCAGGCTTGTGCGCGTAATCGCATTAACAGGGTGGTTATCTACCGATATTATTCCACTGTCCACATCATAAAACCGCATTAAAAGGTTTATCAGCGTTGTTTTTCCCGCACCAGTCGGCCCTACAATCGCCACCAATCTGCCAGGCTGCGCGTGCAGCGTTAAATCCTTGATAATCTGCCTCTCCTTTGTATAGCCAAAATAAATATGATCCAATAAAACATCACCAGAAACCTGCATTAGCTCCTGCGCATTTTCGCTGTCTGGCGCTTCCGCCTGCTCGTCAATCATACGAAACACGCGCTCTGCTGCTGCCAATGCCGACTGTAATTCACTCATAATATTTGCCGCCTCATTAATCGGCCCTGAAAATTTTCTGGAATACAGAATAAAAGAGGAAATACTGCCGACGCTCATCTGACCAGCAAGAAATAACAGCGCACCGAACACACTCACCAACGTCAACGACAAATTGTTAATAAAATTTACCGCAGGCCCTACTACACTTCCATAATATTCCGCTCTATAATATGCATCCACTGCTTCTTTATTTTTCCTGTCAAATTTATAAATCGTATTTTCCTCTTGGTGGTACGCTTTGAGTGTTTTCTGTCCTGATACCATTTCCTCCACAAAACCATTTAGTTCACCGAGCCTGCAGGAACGCTGCCGAAACAGTGGACGTGTCTTTCCAGTTAAAAACTTTGTCAGCGCAATCGCAAGCGGCACTGTTACGCCAAAAATCAGTACAAGCCGCGGCGATATCACAAGCATCATGCCAAGTGCCCCAAAAACCGTTATCAACGTTGTAAAAATTTGCACTAAATCATTGGAAAGCGATGCATTTACAGTGTCAATATCATACGATATCCGACTGATAATATCTCCCGTTTGATTCAGGTCAAAATAGCTTACAGGTAGTTCCATTAAATGCGCAAACACATCCTTGCGCATCTGATACACCACTTTGCGGCTAATCGAAATCATTAATACGGCAAGCAGATACGATAAAACCGAAGAAATCAGATAAAACACCACCATCCAGCCTGCATAATAAAAAACCTGCCTAAAATTTACCCTGCCGGCTCCCGCTTCAATCGCATCTATTGCATATCCTGACAGCATCGGTCCAACAAGCGCCAATAGATTGCTTGCGATTGTCAATCCAAATGCAAGCAACAGTAAATATTTATACTGCATCATATAGCGTGCAAGACGCAGCATTGTCCCCTTGCGGTTTTTCGGCTTTCCCTCTGCACTTTGCTGTTTTGACATCCTTTTTGTCACTCCAATCCCTCCCCTTTATTACTATTACTCCAGCTATTAAACATCACACGCACAGCCTTGCTAATTTTCTGTATTTATCAGAATTTTTCTAAGAAATTGTTGCAATTTATAATCGCCTAAGTAATCGTACAGCATTGCTTTTATAATCGCCTAAGTAATCGTACAGCATTGCATTTATAATCGTCTAAGTAATCGTACAGCATTGCTTTTATAATCGAGTAATATACACCTCTCTTTCGCAGCAGTACTACATTTTGTAATATATTGTATTCGCCACCGCGCCCTGCATTTGTGATACTTAGGAACTGTTAATAAATAACGCATCCATTTGACTTGTATCAATGTCCATCTGCGTCATCAGATAATCTTGACGCAGCCCGCTACGCCTGCAATTATCTTCTCTGTATCTGAACATTGATATGGCGTCAAATTAACAAGTTATTTTTTGACAATTCCTTAGGAACTATTAATAAATTACTCATGACAATTACTTGTCTAAATGCCCATCTGCGGCATCAGATAATCTTGACATAAGGCATTGCTCTTTATGCCTTTGCCTCCTATGCCTGCGATTTTCTTCTAATTACAAAGTAATTTGCATAGGAACATTTATACGGCGTACTTGTCACAAGTAATTTCTGAACAGTTCCTTAGATATTACATTTCCTGCATCTGTGATTTTCTAATTTCCCGATAAACCGCACACGTTTCCAGAAGTGTTTCATGTGTTCCATAGCCGATTATGCGACCTTCCTCAAGCACCATAACTGCATCTGCATGCATAATCGAACTAATGCGCTGCGCAATAATAATCTTGGTAGAATCTGTAAAATATTGTGTTAGCTCATGGCGCAGGGCAGCATCCGTTTTGTAGTCAAGCGCACTTGACGCATCATCCAGCACTAAAATATCTGGTTTCGCCGCTAGTGCCCGCGCTATCAATATCCGCTGTTTCTGCCCGCCGCTTAAATTAGCACCGCGGATATAAATAAGATTTTCATACCCACGCCCCTCCTCCTCGACAAACTCCTGTGCCTTTGCGTGCACAACCGCCTCCTGTACAGCTTCTTCTGAAAGTGTCCGTCCCATGCGCACATTCTCCGCAATAGATTCCTCAAAAATTGTATCATTCTGAAATACAACACCAAACTTCTGCCGTAATGTTTCTATTGGAATCGCTCGGATATTTTCACCATCGATATAAATATTTCCGTGATCGGTATCATAAAAGCGCATTAATAATGCCGCAATCGTACTTTTTCCAGCACCCGTTGCGCCGATAATCCCAAGTGTTTCCCCTTTTTGCAAGGAAAAACTAATGTCTTCTAAATTGGGTTCTGTTTTATTATAGGAAAAGGTTACATGATCGAAGCAGATATATGCGCTGTCCTCTGCCAGCCTTTCACAAACTTGTAAAAGTAGATCCTCTGGCACATCCATTACCTGTGCAATGCGGTTTGCAGATGCGACTGCCTTGGAAATAATTACAAACATTTTAGAGATATTTATCATTGCATTTAGAATAATCGTAAAATATGTAAGAAATGCAAGAATTTTACCAACTTCGGAATAACCTTTATCCACACGATAAGCACCGACCATAACAACAAACACCAGACCAAGGTTTAAAAACATATTCATGCTAGGATTTACCACCGCCATTGTAACATTTGCTTTTTTTTCGTGATTCACGACTTCCTGATTGATTTTGTCATACTTTTCTTTCTCGTAATCCATTTTAGACAGCGCCTTGATTACACGGATTCCTGCAATATCCTCCCGCAGCAAGCGCACAAAACGATCAACAGACACCTGCAAGGCTGTGTACATGGGTATACTTTTCTTAGAAAAATAATAGGTGACAAAAATAATCGCCGGCATTACTGAAAGCAGCACCAGCGTCAGCACAGGATCAAGCGTTAGTGTAACTACAACGCCGCCAATAACCAAAATCGGTGCACGCACGCCAATGCGTTGTATCCTGCCAAGCATTTGATGTACATTATAGGTATCTGTTGTAAGTCTTGCAATCAGTGAAGGTTTGGTAAGACTATCTGTCTGCGCATTTGACAACCCCATAATCCGCGCAAACAAATCATGCCGCAGCGTTTCTGTCACATCGCTTGCCACTTTTGATGCCATACGGTTTGCTAGTACGCTTAACACAAGCGCTAAAACAGAACACACCAACATTGCCAGACCCCAAAAATAAATCCTGTCCCGTTTCTGCTGCGGAATTATGGTGTCAATCATATATGCCAAAATCCAAGGCAGCCACAAATCCAAAATCGTACCGATAAACTTAATGAAAAAGCCAATCGTCATCCGCCCATAATAAGGTTTTAGGTAAACTGACAGCACTTTTTTCATAATTTTAATATTCCTTTTTCCTAATTTTCATTACCAATCCAATGCAAATGCTGCAAAAGCATCTTTTTTCTCCAAATGTTCCTCCTGATAACGCAAAAGATACGCTTTGGCCTCTGCGCCGACCTTTGCCATATCTGCTAAAAGCGCATCAAAATTTTCATTGTTGATGCAGCCGGCTTCCGCAAAAATTTTGTAATACGCCAATGCTTCGCTATGTTCCTCAATAATAATATCCCATGCTTCCGGCTCCGCAGTTCCCTTTGTATGACTGCGTAGGTACTGTTTCAATTCCTCCTGTGCCATCTGCGACAATTTATAGGGATGCAGCAAGCGGAAATACACTATTCGCAGTTTCATTTTGCGCTTTTCCACAGGATATGATTTAATATCGTAATCCTTTCCCTCATAATCCTCCTCGCCACACGTCCACAGTTCTTCAAAACCATCAAGGTCATCCAGCCACACAAGCCCCAAAAGCTTTTCATCCCACCGTTTCACCCAAGCATCACTGCCGATCTCCTGCGGATCGAACAAAAAATAATCGTGCAATACCGTCACTGCCATTGCCATCATCCGTCCTAAACCAAGCTTTCTGTTCTCTTCGAGATTGTCTTTGCAAAAAAATATCTCCTTCAATCGCTTGCAGCCAAGGAAAAGCTCCTTTCCGCGCACAGGAACTACAGCAGGCAGTATAATTGTCCGCAGCGACTCCGCATGTGCAAATGCCCAATCACCGATTTCTTCTACCGATTCAGGGAGTTGAATTTCCTTTAGCGTTTTGCAGCTTAGAAACGCTTTCCGCTCAATCCCTGTAACTGGCATTGCGTCGATAATATCCGGAACTGTGATATTCTCTGCCATGCCACGGTAGCGCTTAATAGAAATTTTATTATGATTTACAGTATATACCAAAGTCCCCTGCTCGGTTGCTAATGTATGTTCTGTGTTATTTTGCTCTTTATTCATTTGATTCCTCATTTCTTTCATAATAATGCTATTTTTCGTTATAACAGTTCCTGCTTAGTATACTATTCGCAGCTTCCAGCCTCTTATAGTAGAAAATCTTAATATTCGTTAGTATATCCTTAGTTACAGTTCCGTTTAGGACTTTGCACTATACTGCAAAGTCCGTAAGAACACGTAGAGGTTGAGATGCCGCAAACCGCCACGAAGTGATTTGCATGGCTTGATGCATTACAATTTATACTGCTTAACCGTTAAAATTTCCGAGTAACCTGACTACATAACGCCAGCCATATACGTTTAACCAGTGCAGTACGGTAAATTCTGGCGTTATGTAGTATAGCAAAGCTGAATTGTAACTATCCTTATATTATCATGCTGAAAATGTATTTTCAATACAGGAAATTTGCAATAAAATGATTTTAAAAATAATTTCGGGAACTTTTTTGAATTCTTATTTCTCTAATAATTGAAATCCAAAGAGGAAAGGAGATGAAATATATCGAGGGTTATCCGATTCAGGAAACTGCCAAAATTATACGCATTCCAACTGGAACTGTCAAGAGCCGCCTAAGCCGCGCACGTAAAGCCCTTCGCTGTATTATGGAAAGCAGACATTATTATACTAGACTAACGCTAAGTAAAACGATATGCACACAACTATGCAAAAGAAAATTACCACTTTGTAGCATGCGACCGATGCAACTGTACGGCAAATCCTTTGCCGTGCAGTATACATACGGAAACTTGCGCAGAGAAAATATGCCATAAAAGCAATGCACAGGTCACGTGACGAGTTGTGAAGATAAATCTTCTCATCCTACTCCCTCGCAACTATCCCACAAAACACTTCCTCTACAGCGCCAGCCGCTCAATCTCCTGCAGAATATCATCCTGCCGCTCACCCAGCATTAAATCTTCATTATGCCGCTGGTAATCGGCACTGCCATACGTTCCGATAAAGCGCGCGCTGTAAGTGTTAACTGTAAGTTCTGTGACCAGTACGGTCATTTCATTTCCGTCCATAAATGCCACTTCACTAAACGCAAATACATTGTGCAGACGGGACTGAATTTTCTCGTTTTCCGCCCTCATTGCTGCAACCTCCTTGTCAAAAGCTGCCTTTAACAAAGCAAATGCTCTGGTGTCTTCCTTATTTTTATCGTTTTCGCCTAAAGAACTGCTATTTGCCGGTTCTCCGTTTCCTTCCAGACGAAGCTGTTTTTCCCTTGCTTCAAGAAATTGCACAATGGTACGGCTTTTGCGTTTTTCCTCTGTAGACAGCGTGCCTGCCATTGCCATAGACTCCAATAATTGATTGCGCGCCTCTATCTGCTGATGTATAAGTGTTAATACATCTTTCCCAGTTTTCTCAGCAGCAGTCCGCATAGCCTTAAGAATGCGCATTAACTCGGATAAATAATCTGCTGTATCCAAATTTTCCTTCATTTCGCTTTCTAACTTATCTAACACCATGCCAAGCAGCGAAAGGCGTTCATCAAACTTCGCAATGCGTGCACGTTCCACAACCTGCGCGGAATTGGTGCCGTCCAGAATTTCTTCCACTTTATAGTCCTTTTTATACTTATTATACAATTCATAATAAGCTGTAAATTCCTTGACAATTTTCTCATTATGGAGGTATTGAGCAACCAGTGTTTCATCAACGGGCAGATTTTCCTCCTCACACAGCAAAATCGTTGCCGATAAATCCTCCCAGCCACGCGCTGTCACATAGGATTTGCCGCCGACATTCATTTCAACGCGGTAAAAATCACTTTTTTTCATATCAAGATACGTTGTGACTGCATTATGAATGCCCTGTTTTGCGGCATATTCTTTCCACGTCGCATAATCTGCCTCGACTTCAACCAGCTTCATTCGATCCATTGTCACGACATCAAACTCACGCACAGACTTATTGTATTCCGGTGGGTTTCCAGCAGTAACAATTACCCACCCTTCCGGCACCTTATGCCTGCCAAAAACCTTATACTGCAAAAACTGCAGCATAGACGGCGCAAGGGTCTCCGATACACAGTTAATCTCATCAAGGAATAGAATCCCCTCCTCAATTCCAGAATGCTCCATTACTTCATAAATGGATGCAATAATTTCGCTCATCGTATACTCGGAAATATCAAATTCCATGCCTTTATAATTTTTATGCGTAATAAACGGCAGTCCCAATGCAGACTGTCTTGTATGATGCGTCATTGAATAAGACACCAGTGCAATGCCCAATTCCTGTGCTATTTGCTCCATAATTGCCGTTTTGCCAATTCCCGGCGACCCTAACAGAAAAATTGGACGCTGCCGCACTACCGGAATGCGGTAATCGCCAAATTCATCCTTTTTTAAATATAAATGAACGGAATTTTTAATATGCTCCTTTGCCTGTTTAATATTCATTTTTATACCCCCTGCACATCAAAGTTTAAACGTTTTCTTTCAAGAAACTACATCCTCCTTGTCTTCCGCCGGAAGCACAAGTTTCATTGCCCACGGCGGAATCTGCGGCTTGTCGTAATCATCCTCCAAAAACACAAACGCCGTATCATAATTATATGGCGGCTTTTTTTCTGGAAAAACCCCATAACCGTCCGTAAAATAAATTAATCCCTTTAAATTTTCAAACACACCGTTTTCAATTGCGTTGTTAACATAGGCAAATGCTGGACGGAAATCGGTAGAGCCAAATCCCTCCAACTGTCCCTCTTTCATAAAAGCCTCAAATTCTTCATCATTTGTAATTTTTGTATCACGCCGCACCTGCGAATCACACTGAATAATGTGAATATTGACCTTGCGAAAAAAGTTTTCACTACTCTTTAAAATATTGTACGTTTTATTGAGAAACGCCTGCACCACCTTTCCACGGCACGAAGCAGAAGTATCTAACACTACAACAAACTCCTTAATCTTATTGACATCCTTATATTCAAGCGGTTCTACCAACGGAAGATTTCCATATAAATTCAATCCATAAGTATAGTACACATAGTCAAATTCATCATCATTAATCTGCATATCTTCTCCTGATACACTAAATCGGCGCAGAAAATCATCATAGTTATATTCCTCTTTTGTCGCTTCCTCCAAATTCTGCAAAATACTTCTGTCATCTGATTTGTCCTGCGAAAATGCCTTTAATTCTGCCTTAATGCGCTCACTGATTTTTTTAAACTGCGCTTGTGTTAACTCCAGCGTTTCCGGCTCCGCGCGCAGCCAGCTTTCATGATTGTCACGCCGAAACAAATTTCCAAGCTCCAATAACTCATCTGGCTCCGGATAATTCTCCTTCATTCTTTTATAAATTCGTTCAGCCGTCAGCACGCCGGAAGATTTATTCACAGACGCCCCTCTCTCTGTATCACCTTTTTGCCCGTCTGTCATCATTTCCTGTGAAAACTGATTAAAGTTTCCCGCTTCATTCCTTATGGGCATACGAATTTTCTTCTCCCAGATCGCAATCTGTCGTCTGCGCTCGTCATCACCAATCGTTTCAAAACCAGAAATTCCAAGCCCCAATATTGCATTTTCGACCGCTATATCTGCCGCTACATTCCACAAATCCTGTTCCACGCGTTGATAACGGTACGTATGATTAAAAATGCAGTGAAATAAAATATGCAGATGCATTCTAATAATATTATTTGGATTCATTTGATATTGATGCAGCACATACGCAGGTTCATAATAAATCACAATCCCTTGCTGCCCTGCCGACTCGAAACACACACCGCCAATGCCGAAACGCGGCTGCACCGCAATCCCTGCAAGCGCCACATCCAGAAACCGCAGATTTACCAAAAGCTTATCCCGTGAAAGCTTCCATATTTTTGCTGCAATTTCCTCTGCTTTTTGCTGTTTTTCTGACATTTGTGTCATAAAGTTTCCCCCGATTTTACAAATATTTATGCTCACAAACGATTAGATTTTCCTTTCTGCACAACACATATTGCCCGCTTATACAATATGGGCTGTACAGAAATTGGAAAATCTTAACGCTTGTTAGTATATGTGAACACTATTTCTCGCACAGGCTTTCTATACTAAAGGGCTGTCGCAATAAGGAACTGTAGAAAAATAAGTGACACATCTTGCTTGTCTATTTCTCCAATCTTGCAGGAGAAAAAGCCTCGCCGTAGCCCGCTACGCCTACGTTTTTTCTCCTACAATCTTGAAGAAATATCCTGCGCAATCTGAGCACTTATTTTCCTACAATTCCTAATCTTTGATTATACAAGATATAGTATAAATCCTAACACGTTGTTAGACTATCTTGTATTCGTTCGGCTCAATGCAACAGACTCGTGCAGTATATCTATAAATTCACAATCTCTCCGCCACAAGCCGCTTCCATAATTGCCTGCACATCCGCCCCCTCCATATCCAATCCTTGTGCGCTGACAAAATGCGTATTTTGAATACCATACAGCCGGCATAACGCATTGACATACTCAAAACCGAAATTACAGTCACCGATGACTCCGCCGCTTGTCGTAACATAGTACATATCCTGTGCCTGACACAATCCTATCGGTATGCCGTCATCTGCATAAGCAAATGTTATCCCCTCTACACTCGCCGCCTCAAAAAAAATTTTCAGCATAGAAGGAAATGACATATTCCAATAAGGCGCTGCTATCACAAGCATATCTGCCTGCGCCACCGCATTCGCATAATCGAACATCGTATCATGAAACTGCCCATGTACTAATAATTCTTCCCTTCTTTCAAGTCTTTCATAATTCAATGGCAAAAGACTTTCTGTTGAAAGCCGAATTTCTTCTATTTGAAACGCTAAGTCCTTGCTGTTTGCTTCCCGAATCCGCTCCAAAAGCTGCTCCGCCAGCACCAAAGTCCTGGAATCCTTGCCGCGCACACACGCATTTACAAAAAGTAACGTTGGCATTTTATGTTTTCATCCCCCAATCCTGCTGTTTAAAAAGCCTTTGTTTATGTTATACTGCACGGCAAAAAGATTTGTCGTGCAGTTGCGCCAGCCGCACGCCGCTAAGCGGCAATTTTCCTTTGTGTGGCTGTGTGCATATTGTTATTTGTGCAATACTGTATTAGGAACTACAGCCGCCATTTGAAAATATGCCTGTTCTGAGGGATGAAGGTGATCCCCACTGTCAAAGCCTTTGGCAAACGCCGCCGGATTTTCACGGTCACGCAGCGCCTTATCAAAATCAATGCATCCCGCAATTTCTGTAGTTGTTCGTATCCAATCGTTTACTGTATTTCTCAATTCATCCCGAAACGGTTCATAAGTACGCCAGCCATAGATTGGCAGAAGCGTTCCCATATAGACAGTAAGCCCAAACTCTTTTGCCCAAGAAATATAGCGTTTCAAACCTTGAATCAATTCTTCCGCCGTCGGCAAATCACTCCATGGACGGAACGGATTTACCTCGACACCTACCGGATGTATAATATCATTGATACCATGTTGTATTATCACGGATTCTGCTCCCGTTACTTTTGCCTCACGCGGAAAGCGAATATCCCCCTTTAATCCATAAGAGTCGTATGTAATATTTTCATACTGCCGCAGAATTCTTGTCCCGCTTGCAGCGCGCCGCACAATTGCAGTATGTTCTATATTTTCCGCAAACAACCGCAGCGACAAATAATCCGGCCATGCCTGCGAGGTAATGGAATCGCCGTAGCAGATTACAGCACGATTCGTGTCCGAAGTATAAATTTCCACATTGCTTAGAAAATAAAACCAATTTGTATTCCTAGTGTAATCTAGTGGCAGTTTTGCGCTTTCTGCGTAATCTCCCACACAATAAAAACCCTTTGACAGCGGCCCTGTGATGAAAACAGCAGAACGCATTAAAGTAAAATCTCCAAAATATAAACTGACACTGATGTCATCTCCTCTTGTTACCGCAAAGGTGATTTCATCACTGATTACAGCCTCACCAGCCGGAAGAACAACACTTTCTTTTCCATCAAATGTCACCGCCACGCTGCTGCCCTCTACAACTGCACGTCCCCCATTTTCCTTTGTCTTTGCCACAAAAACGCGTGTCACACGCACTGCCTCCGTACCGCAAAAGTTATCCAATGTTATCTTTAATTTCGTACCATCAAACATGGGGCGGATGGGATAGCGAAGCGTTAAGTCCTTTGCATAATTTTCCGGACGCCTGTCCGCTATTGAGATTGCATTTCCCCATGTTGTAATGTATTTTTGATGATTTACATTCGTATCCATAACAAAAACTCCTTGTATCTATTATGCCAGCCCAATGCAGGCGCTTGTATTTTTAACCTTTTATCAGTATACCACAGAAATGGAAAATATTAGAACAGGTTTTAGCTTTTTCTTAAAAAAATTATAAAATTGTATGTAAATCATCTTTGTCATTTACGATCCGATTATCCAGGATATCAAAGCACATCCTCCTTATTCCTGCGGCGCTTCCAAGCAGCAACTGCACCAATACCCAAAACTGCAATCAGTACGGGAATCACTACCAGCACTATAACAAATGGCGTTGTAATCAGTGTATCCTCCTCAAAAAATATTGTAACTGGCTGCTTCCCTACTTCTGCCCATTTACTTGTTGTCACCATAAAATTTGACGGTGCAATCTCTGAATTTTTTGTTCCTCTCAGTTCATTCCCTGCAGCGTCACTTGCATAAAATAAAAGCGATAATTCAGACTCTTGTTCGGGTATGGTAAATGTTGCAACTTCTCCCTGCTCCTTTACAAGGGCACAGTAATCCCATTTTTCTAACTGCTTGCCCTCTTTATTTACAAGAATAAATTCTGCTTCTTTTAGATGAAAGTTATCCGTAACCATTACATGAAACGCTTGTGACGCCCCGCCATATACTTTTCCGGTTTCAAGACCTTCAATTACAACCCTAGGCGGCGTATCGTCAATTACAAACTGAATATCCTCTCCATTTAACTCCAGCGAATTATTAACCTCATTTCCGGCTTTATCCTTGGAATAGAAGCCGATTCGGTAAATGCCCTCCTTCTGAAAATTTTCCTTACCAATTTTATATTTATAGGTATATCCTAATTGTTCCGATCCGCTTTCTTCTTTTGTAAATACCACTTTATCCGTAATCATCTGCCCATTTCTTGATAAATACATATGAAAATCTTCAATCTTATCCACATTCATCTCGATAATTTCCATATCTGCAAGTTCATTATAAGTATTGTAATACTTATCCATTACACTGGAAAATCTTGACATATCATAAGTTGAACCGCGGCGGTTTAGCGAAAAACGGAGTGTCTGGGTTTGCTGGTTGCCTGCCAAATCAGAACTTGTCACCGTTAAATAATAAACATCATCTTCCTTTTCTGAAATATCTGTTAATTGATATGTAAATTCTGTACAATTGTTGTAAATGGTTTCCTCTTGATTTTGATGGTTGGATATTTTTACTGTACCTGCGGTTACTTCCTTTGCAACTGTCACAGATTTGCCTGTTCCTGTCGTAACTGCAATCACTGTGCTGTCTGCCGCAAGGTTCGCATCCTGTACCGAAATTATCGGAAGAAGATCTCCGGCATTTGCTGAACCATCCACAACACCTGCAATTTTGATTTCTGGTAGTTGTGTATCAATTATAAACGCAGGCGACAGCGTACTTTCCGCACGATTTCCAGCAAGATCTGTATATTCTACTCCAATCTGATGCTGACCTTCCTTTTCAAAGTACACCTGTATAGTATGTTGATCCTCGTTATGCGTCCATGCCCCCATACCCGAATAGCCGTCTGCCTTCAAATGTAATCCATCCGCAGAAAAGTTTTGCTCTGTAATTGTTATTTTAGCTGTAACCTTTGTATTAAAATATCCTTCTTTCCCTAACTTGGCATTTGCTTCATTGAATACAATTGCTGTTTTTGGAGGCGTTTTGTCAATGGTAAACGACTCTGCTTTCACTTCGTCCGCTGCATTGTCTGCTAAATCCTTACATGTTACAGACATTGTATATGCACCGTCCTCCTGAAATACCACCGTTGCATAATGATCAATACCATCATTTTTCCACTCCGATAATGGTATGGTAAATTTCTCACCATCCTTTGTAATCCGAACATCCACTTCCTTTGGATCAAAATTCAGCTCTTTAATCGTAATTTGTGCCGTTCTGTCCGTCCGAAAATAAGACGTATTTCTCTCCTTTTTATTATTTTTATCGAAAGAAATTGCAATTTCCGGCTTTGTCACATCAATTTTCAGCTTTTTTGTTGTAACTGTACTGTTCTCAGCACGGTCTAACGCTGTCACTTGAATATACGCTTCATTGCTTTCATACGCTGCAGCGTCTATCTGCTCCACAACTGCAAAACCAGAGGCTTCAATTAATTCCGCTTCGGTTGGCTGTTCCTTAGCAAAAGAAAACAATTCTTTTTGTGCTGCC
>ERZ778512.816-NODE-816-length-23375-cov-5.317925_pt1 | contig 23375 bp, 16 predicted proteins | sample MGYA00510346_ERZ778512 | MGnify/ENA primary metagenome ERZ778512 (study PRJEB29527, sample SAMN07138962) | mouse gut metagenome | material: feces | host: mouse | place: China:Nanjing | collected 2016-01-25 ...
AAAAGAAAGCCGGATTTGCCGTAACAACTATTTATAATCATTTGCGTCAAGTGCGTGATTGGCAGAAAGACTGATGAAAGGCTTGCGCAGAGTGCTGACAGAAGAACAGATAGAGCAGATACTTGATAAATATACAGTTGGCAAGGTGGCATTTACATTGAAAGGCTATCAGGCTATTGTACCCAATATGACAGAAGAAGAAACTGCGTTTGTCCTGGAACAATTGAAACTGGCGCGTGAACAGGCTATTGACTATAAGAACATGAAGCAGATTTCTGCTGTCTTTGAAATCTATAAAACCAAATGCGAACAGTATTTCAATGAACATGGTCGCAACTGGCGTCAGATGTTCAAAGATTATGTGAATAAACGAAACGCGGAAAAGAAGGCTCAGGGAAAGAAGAAATAAAATGAGGGTACGCCTTTAGCCGTCATATATATCGGAGTATATCCGGGATAGTTAAGAAGAATATAATAGAGCTATGCTTTGCAACTGACAAAGCATAGCTTTATCGTATCTAAAGCTATGCTTTAGCCCTCAAAAAACGCTGCTATAATTTATGTCTTCAGTAACTTTATTTACTCTATATAAATCATCTTTTTCGTCATGCCCCCGTCTATAGTGATGTTTTCTCCATTGATGAAATCATTGTTTCCTTCACAGAGGAACAGACACATGCGGGCAATATCTTCCGGTTTACCTACCCGGCGTGAAGGATGCTGTGAATGGTCTTCCAGGCGGAGTTGGTCATAATCATGCGTTTGTATCCATCCCGGAGCAATCGAGTTAACTGTGATATTCCATTCGGATAAAGACAAAGCCAATGCATGAGTCAAAGAATAAATGCCACCTTTCGAAGCTGCATAACCTTCACTTCCCGGTTCACTCATCAGGTAACGCGTAGAGCAGATATTTATGATTCGACCGTATGGGTTAGGAGAGGGTTGCCCTTTGCGATGGATGGCAAGCAGTCGGGAAGTGATGAATACAGGGCGCAGGTTAATAGACAGGATTTTGTCGAAATCCTCTACACTTGTTTCTGTGATAGAAGAAAATTTGCTGATGCCGACGTTATTGATAATAATATCAATATCGTTCCATTCGGTAAGAATGCTTTGCATGCAACTTTCAAGTGCATTTTTATCACTAACATCTACTTTATAGAATATGGCTCCTGTTGATTTAGCTGTCTCCTGTCCCGATGTTTCGTTTATATCACAGAAAGCGACTTGACTACCAGTCCGGCAAAATGCTTCTACTATTGCTTTGCCTATTCCTTCCGCTCCTCCTGTTATAAAGACTCTTCTTTTTGAGTCATCTGACTTTGAAGCCATTGGGAAGTGTGAGGCTGATTGGGCCGGGCGGATTGTTGCCGGTTTCTTCTTACCATACTTTTGAGCTTGTTTCCAAGCTGCTTTTCTGGCTTCATATTGTTCCTGCTGTCTCTCTATATAATTATCTGCCATTGTTCTTTTTTTATTGGCAAATGTAAAATATAAAAAGGATATATGCAAAGAATCGACCGCCCGTTTCTGTTAGAACGGGCGGTCGATTTCATTCAGTCTATCGTTCGATATTTAAAACTTTGCCGGATCTATTTCCGCATATTTGATTCGTTGGCGACGCCAGGTGTAAATGGCATGCAGTTTGCCGTCTTTTCCTTGAATAATGCTAGGGTAAGAATATTGGCTGATCGGGCTATCTTCTAATGTAAGAACAGGCATCCACTTGATTCCATCTTCTGATATGGCTATGCCGAGCGGAGTACGGGGGCCTTTCGGAGTTCCAGGCAATGTAGAGAAGTTGTTATAGATAAGTACATGTCTGCCGTCTTTCATCGTCACCGCGTCTGTACCGGAATTGTTGTTCGGGACGTCCAACAGTGTTACTTTACTCCACGTATCGCCATTGTCATTACTCCAAGCAGTCGCAATTTGTGCATTACGTGTACGGCAAAGCACTTGCAGTCTTCCGTCCTTATGCTTCAGAATACTGGGTTGTATAGCATAAATAGGTTTTGCGCCTTCTCCTTTGATGGCTTCTCCACCTTCTTGGTCATCTACGTTCATTCCTCCCTTTTTACGGTTTTGGGTAGGTACGGATAATTCGGCATCCAATGGATCTACCATTTTCCAGGTCTTTCCTTTGTCATCGGAAATCTCGAAGTGGACGCGCCAGCCCTTACTGCCCTCCGTACTGGAGGGACAGATAATACGGCCATTGACATATTCCGGTTTATTCTTGATAGGGCCCAAGAAACCTTTCGGGAGAGGTTCGCGTTTGCTCCATGTCTTTCCACTGTCACGCGAACGAACCAGCCATCCTGTCCAGTCACTTACTTTCAGACCTATCTTGTAGAACAGAATCAAATCACCACCAGGGACTTGAAAAAGTACCGGATTCCAACAAGCTTTCCGGCGGGCGATAAGTTTTCCTTTTGCGTCTTTTACAGGTGTACAGGTAGAATCAATTCCTGCTAAAATAGCTTGTGGATCTTTGAGTGAAAATACCCCGTCGGCGGCAAGTTGGGGAATAGTCCACTTTTTTGCGCCTTTCGGCTTGCGGCATACCCAGATACAACAGTCGGGATTACGTTCTTTTGTCCCGCCAAAGAAAGAGGCTACAAGGTCGCCGTTTTTCATCTCAACAATAGTCGCTCCATGGCATTCGGGAAAGGGTGCCTTTTGGTATAGAAACTCGTCGCTTAAGATAGCGGTATTTTTAGTAGGTATATCTACACTGAAATGATACTTTCCCGAACCTATTTTTTCTTTTCGTCCATCCGGCAGGTGTACTTCGCCTGTTGTATTGGCGGGAAGCTCGATGTCCCACTCTAGATATGTGGGTGTTTTGCTCCATCGGCTGGTTATCTTTCCGTAAATGCTCATATAGGATGCGTCTACATCGCTTAACTCCTGAATTTCAAAAGCCGGCTGGAAAACAATATGCTTATAACCGGATTTCCAACGGTCGGCACGGATACCTGCCAGATTATTAAAGCACCATGGCAATAAGTCGCCTAAAAGCATCACGTGGTTGCCACTGTTCATTTCGGGATTTGCCGTGTCACCGTTCCATAACTCCCAGATGGTGGTAGCACCTTTCTCAATCATGTATCCCCACGAAGGATAGGTCTTGTTGGTGGCAAGCAGGTAAGCTACATCGGCATGACTGCGACGGCTCAGTTCGCGCAGCAACCATTGTACACCTATCACTCCAGAGCTGATGTGGCCTTTGTTGGTGGTGATGATGGAGGCTACGGCATTCTTGGCTACCTCTTCGATGTAATTTTTCGGAACCAGTCCGAAAGCAAGTGGCAGGATATTGGCGGTGACTGTATTGTTGCCGTAATAGATGCTGTCCGGATACAACGTGTGTCCCGGCATGGGAGACGTTCCCTCTTTGATATGCAGGAAACGGGCGTTGAAGGCATCCTTCATGCGGTGTTCCAACTCTTCCCATTCTTCCGCATCAGCCTTTAACCCTTGCAGGGTAGCGAAGCGATGCATCAGTTGTAGCACTTTCAGATAATAAGCGGTGGCAATGAGTGATCCGTCCGTTTTGCGGGAAGGGTCTTTGCTATGGATGAGTTCTAATGATTCGGGCGGAACACACCAGTCACCATATTTGTCTTTGGCGATAATGTAATCCTCTGTCATGTAGTATTCACGGATATGAGACACCCATTTCTTGATAGCCGGATAATTCTCTTCTATCGGGCGTTTGTCTCCGAAATTGGTGAAAAGCATATCGCAAGCCATAGGCAGTGCAGCAGGCCAGGTCACATTATCCGAGTAATAGTTCCAATAGGCAGGGGCTACGTCGGGGATACAGCCATCCTCACGTTGTGCTTCGCAGATGTCACGCGCCCATTTGGTGTACATGGCATGATTATTGAACAGCATACTTTCTCCCCAGCATCCCATGGTGCGGTCACCTAGCCAAGGCTGGCGCTCATTGCGTTGGGGGCAATCTATCGGCATGCCTTTATAATTGCTCCGGATACCCCAAAACGCATTACGGACAATCTTGTTCAAAGTCTCGTCGGAACAATTGAAAGAACCTGTATGTTCCATTTCATCTTCCACTACTTCGGCTACAAAATCCTCAGCTTTCGCGTTCGGATAACCGCCAACTTCTACATAGCGGAAGCCATGATAAATAAAACGGGGTGCCCAAGTGGCATCTTTTGTTTCGTGTCCGCTTGTAATATATACGTCTGTGGAACGGGCATCACGCAAATTCCTGGTAAATAGTTCACCATTAGCTTGCAAAGTTTCCGCGAAGCGGAGACGGATGCTGTCACCCGCCTGTCCCTTAATGCGGAAACGTACCCAACCTGCCATATTCTGACCAAAATCCAGAATGTATTTATCACCGAGCTTTTTGATAGAAGCGGGTTTCAAGGTATCCATGACTTTCATCCCCGGCATCATTTGGGCACGCAATGTTCCCGAAGGGATACTGACGCGCTGGGCAGGCATCCAGTTCTTGTCATCGTATCCGTTTTGCGTCCAGTTTCTCAGTTCCTTGCGGGCGTCATATTCTTCACCATCATATTCATTGTTGCTGCGGATGGGACCTTCGGTAGTCAGTTTCCACGAAGTATTAGTGGAAATTGTTTCTTTGCTGCCGTCCGTATATTCCAAAATCAGGTTTAGCCGAAGCTTGGGATAACCGAATGTCGGTATCTTGTACGGTTTGTAATTCTGACGCATGGTATAGAAGCGGCCGTTACCCAAAGTAACTCCGATAGCGTTCTCTTTTTGAAGTTGCGAAGTGACGTCGTAGGTATTATACAGAATTGTTTTCCGGTAGTCGGTAGGAGCGGGCGCCAATACCTGATTGCCGATACGCTGTCCATTGATAAACAATTCATAAAGCCCCATTCCGGCAATGTGTATCGTTGCACGTTTCACTTCTTTGCTTAAAGCAAATTCTTTGCGAAGGTAACGGGCTGCCAAACGGCTCCATTGGGTTTCACTATCATCCGGAGCGGCACGGTCCAATCCAATCCACTGACCTTGCCAATCTGCTTCGTTGAGTAATCCCATGGTCCAAAAAGCCGGAGTGCTCCAGTCTGCTTCACCTTTGTTGGTATATACTTTCACTTTCCAGTAGTAGGGAACATTGCACTTTAATGATTTTCCCAGGTAAGTGATCCATTGGGATGCGTCCGTTTCTACTTTTCCCGAATCCCAACAATCACCTTTTCCCTGTGCCAATAGCTCGGGAGAAGATGCAACAAGAATGTGATACGCTGTTTGTATCACATTCTGTTCATTGGATTCGATGCGCCAACCTAGTCGGGGGTGGCGCATGTCAATACCTAATGGATTCTTCAACTGCTCTGTCCGCAAGTCGGCTATGCTTATGGCTGCATGTAGCGAACCTGCAAAGAGCAGAAGAGAAAATATAGATGATATAAATATTCTTTTATTCATGAGCTTTGATTTCCGTCCAATCCTTATTCAGATAATTTTTACTGCTGTCTACAACAATCAGCACATGATCGTTTCCGCTGCAATAACCGCTATCATGCTGGAATTTGTGGACACCGTTATCAAATTCACCGATATATTCCAGCTTACCGTCTTTTGTTGTGTACCACCACGCATTCTTCTTTGTACCGCTGATTTTACTGAAATCAACTTCCATCGGACGTCCGGTATAATTATATACCATCAGATAATCATTACCGCGTGTAGCGATGGCGCGGTCATAACGTTCTCCATTCTGACCTGCGATAATGGACTGATCCGGTACGCGCTCGAAGAATGGGAAAGTCAGCATCAGGTTTTTCAGATATTTCATTTGGTTAAATCCCGGATCATTCAAAGCATCGTACCAGGGTTTCTTTGCACCATAAGCACCGCCTACACCCGGTTTGATAAATTGCATGATGGAATTATGACCGTAAGTATGTCCGAAAGAACCTGCAAATACCGACCAATAAGCATAGCGGCGTACATCATAATCTTTCCATAACAATTCATTTTCGTCATGCAGACCGTGAGGAATTTCTTCGTAAATAGGTTCTCCGTCAATCACAGGTTTCATCGGCTTCATAGCCATGCTACGTTCAACAAAACGCCAGTTGTCTTCTTCCGTATTTTCTTCGATAGGATAATCGCCGTCACCGAAACGTTGTCCATAACGGCGGTGTCCGCTTTGGAACATATTGAAATCCAGCCATGGAGCGTTGTTGAACCAGGTTGCCGATGTTGTTCTGCCACGCGGATGGAAAGTCATCAGGTGATTTTTGTCGATTGCCTTGATAGAGGTAGCCAATGCTTCCCATTCGGCTGTTTTCACGTCGCCGCGAATATCCCCGCCGATAAACCAGATAATGTTCGGCTCATCTTTATAACGTTCCGCCAGGAACTTACCATAGGCTTTCGCTTGTTCTACAGTCATTTCGCCACGGTTCACAGGGCTTCCCCATATACAAACCATACCGATGTATTGTCCCTTTTTGGCCGCTGTACGAATGATATAATCCATGTGATCCCAATAACCATATACACCTTTCTGGTTGATGTTCTTGAAGTTATATCCGTCTATCATGGAATATTGTCCGTAGATATTCATGGATGGAACATTGTTCATTGTCTGAACTTGAATCACATTGTATCCGCGACGTTTGCATTGTTCCAGATAATATTCGGCTTCGTCACGGTTCAATCGTTCGGGGAGCAGCCATCCTGTTTCTCCGAGCCAGAAAAAAGGAGTGCCGTTTTCGTGTTTCAAGTAGCGTCCCTCTTCAGAAACGACGAGTTTGCCATTGTTCCAAGGGATATACGTCTTTTGTGTTTTCTTCTGCGCTGTGGTCGTAGTAGCTAGTGTCAATAGCAGCAACAAAAGAGGAAAGATTTTGAATTTTCTCATTGCATTTTATTGTTTTTAGTTTATTGTTTATCAATCATTTTCTCATACTCAATAGCAGCCAGGATGAATGAGCCTACCGATTTCGGATCGTTCTCGATAACGGGTTCACTGATATAATATTCGAATGAGCCGTCACGGTATCTTTTAGAGTCTCCACCCAATCCGGCAACTGCGCAGCAGTTGGTGATTGTGTAGCTGCCGTCTTCTTCCAAACGGGTAAATGTCTTGACCATACCCTCGAAGGCTTTTTGTGTGGACTCAATATATTCTTTGCCGATATATCCTTTATTGATAGCTTTGGCAAGTGTATAAATAAATAAAGCCGTTGCCGAAGATTCCAGATAATTCCCTTCGCGTGCTCCCTGGTCGGTCACTTGATGCCAGATGCCCGATTGAGAATCTTGATATTTTACCAGTGTCTTGGCTAGTCCCTGAAGAATCTGCATCACACTGTCGCGTCCGGCAATGTCCTGTGGAAGATAATCGAGCACATCAACAATGGCGGCTCCATACCATCCGATACTGCGGCTCCAGAAGTTAGGAGAGCAGCCTGATTCGGGATTTGCCCATTTCTGGTCGCGGCTCTCGTCCCAACCGTGATAATAAAGTCTGGTTGCGTGATCATAAGTCTTGCGGTTTATCAGAAGAATCTGCTTCACGGCTTCGTCAAATAAGCCCGATTCATGAAAAGTAGCACCGTATTGAGCTAAGTATGGGGAAGCCATAAAGATTCCGTCCAGCCACATTTGGTGTGGATATTTCAGTTTGTGCCAGAATCCGCCTTCGCTTGTGCGGGGTTGTTCCGCCATTTGTTTGCATAAGGTATCCATGGCAATCTTGTAACGTTCGTCTCCAGTCTGTGCGTAAAGGTCAAAAAGAATCTTGCCACCGTTGACATTATCAATGTTGAATGAAAGGTATTTCATGGTTCTGATGTGTCCATCAGCGTCAATCAGACTGTCAGCATAGATTTTTGCATAATCATAGTAAGTGCTGTCGCCCGTATGTTTCCATTCTTCGAGCATGGACTTAACCACAAGACCGTGGGTATATCCCCAGCGTGGTTTCTTGGCTTTTTCAATCATCCAAGGTTCGGGAAAACGCTTCATTTCGGAGCGTGCCATACGTTCACTCCACTTTTCCGTCTCTGCTTTCTGAGGGGGCGTGCATGCGATAAAACAAGCAGCTCCGCAAGCGACAATCAGTTTTAATAAGTTTCTGTTCATATCGGTTGAGTTATTATTTTCCGGTCAGTATATATTCCTGTCCTGCTTTGGTGGGCAGATCATATAAATAGGTATCTGCAACAACCACTTTATTCAGGTTGGCTTTTTCGTTGATTAATGGTTCGGGAATGGCAGGAACAGCGTATAGAGGATTTGGATTTGCCCCTTTGGCGCGTTTCAGTCCTTTGCCTGTCAATGGATTGAGTGAGCGCAGGCGACAGTTGCCGCCTTTATGGGATTTTATGACCAAGCGGCTTACTTTCCCGTTTTTCCAACTCAAGTCTAGTTCAAAACCACCACGGGCAATAATACCTTTGACAGAACCTTCTTTCCAAAGGGTGGGAAGCGCAGGAAGCAGGTAAATAAAACCATCGTAGCTTTGCATCAGCATCTCGGCGATACCCGCTGCACAGCCGAAGTTACCGTCAATTTGGAAAGGAGGGTGCGCATCGAACAGGTTAGGGTAGGTGCCACCTTTTTTCTTTTCGTTGCGTACAAGGGTTAGCTGGTCTGTAATTAGTTTATAGGCATGGTCACCGTCAAGCAGACGTGCCCAAAGACATACTTTCCATCCCATGCTCCAACCGGTCGAAGGATCTCCGCGATGAATGAGCGAAGTGCGTGCGGCATCGAATAATTCGGGAGTACGATAAGGGGAAATCTGGTTGCTGGGGAATAATCCGTAAAGATGAGAAACATGACGGTGTACATCATCCGGATTGTCCCAATCGAACATCCATTCTTGTAACTGTCCCCAATGTCCCACTTGCATGGGAGCCATTTCCTTGATGCGTTGTGACAGGTGAGTGGCAAATTCTTTATCAGTATCCAATATGTTGGATGCCGAAACAATGGCAGTCCAAAGGTCGAAAATCAATTGATTGTCCATTGTGCATCCGGCAGCTGTCGTTGCTTTGCTATTACTGCCGGAATGTACATTCTCCGGTGAGTTACTGGGGCAGACTACCAACCAGTTGTGTATAGGCTCTTTCACCATGATTTCATCAAAGAAACGCCCGGCCTCTTTCAGTATCGGATAAACGGAACGCAGGAAATTGACATCTCCTGTGTATAGATAACGTTCCCAAAGATGGCGGCAAAGCCATGCTCCGCCGCTCGGCCACATACCTGAAGGTGCTTTGTCGATTGCACCTGTGACACGCCAAATATCTGTATTATGGTGTAATACCCAGCCGTCGGCTCCATACATGATTTTAGCTGTTTCCTTTCCTGTTTCGCTCACTTCCTCTATCAGCCGGAAAAGAGGTTCATTCAGTTCGCTCAGGTTTGTTACTTCCGAGGGCCAGTAATTCATTTCCAAATTGATATTGCAGGTGTATTTGCTATCCCATGAAGGGAATAGTTTGTCGTTCCAGATACCTTGCAGATTGGCAGGTTGCCCGCCCGGTTGGGAAGAACAGATCAGCAAGTAGCGTCCGAACTGGAAATAAGTGGCAACCAAATGAGCATCATTCGTTTCTTTGAAATCCTCTACCCGTTTGTCGGTCGTCACATCTTTGTATTGATCTTCTCCTAAATCTAAAGTTACTCTGGTCAGGTATTTGCGGTAGAAATCAATATGATTTTTTTTGGCTTCCGCAAATGGGCGTGCCATTGATTTAGACAAGTAATCTTTGGCACGTGCTATCTGATTTGCAGTGATGTCGAGATAATTGTTGAAGTTAGTGGCAATGGATACATAGACCGTAGCTTCATCAGCTCCTTCAACGGAAAGGACACCGTCGGCACATGCTATCTTTCCCCCTTTATTTTTTGCTGTCAGTCTCCCTTGGAACTCTACTTTCCCTTTGATCCCCTCATGCCAGGAAGATACTCCGGAAAGTGTCACACAATTTCCCTCTTCGGAAGCAATCATTACATCTTGATGCGGCGAAGTAAGTTGTGCGTTGAAAGTAATTTGTCCGGGACGGTTGGCCGTCAGCCTGACCATTACTACCTGGTCGGTAAATGAAGTGATCGTTTCACGCTGATACTGCACTCCGTCTACTTCATAACGAACGATGGCACGTGCCGAGTCCAAACTTAATTCCCGGTAATAATTGGAATAACGGGTATGTCCAAGAAAAGCGATTCGCAGGTCGCCGAAGCTTTGATATGGCATACCCGAATTGGTCTTTGCCATTACTTTTTCTGTTGCAAGAGTCTGCGCTTCCAGATATTTTCCGGCAAACACCAGTTCACGCACTTTCGGGATATACTCCAGTGCATTCGGATTGGCGTTATTGTTGGGACGTCCTGCCCAAATGGTTTCTTCGTTTAGTTGTATTTGTTCCGTGCCCGGTGTTCCATATACCATAGCTCCCAAGCGACCGTTCCCTAGGGGTAAAGCTTCGGTCCATACCTGTGCGGGACGGTCGTACCATAATTTATATTCCTGCGTGGTTACTTTCTTTTCCTGTGCATGAATACAACTTACAGACACCATAACAAACAGATATCCGATTAATCTCTTTTTATTCATTTCTGTCCAATTGCTTTTATACTTTTATAAAAGGACGATTGGAGAAGTTTTTTGTACCCATATTCCGTGAAACATCTTGCTTCGGAAATGTGTTTATAAAGGTATGGATGCTATTTTATTCTTATATTTTCAACAGGTTGTTGTCTGACAATATCCATCGGTATAGCTTGATAACGTACAGTAGAGAAATTAATCGAATGTAAATCGATACTGCGTATAGCGCTATTGTACATAGTACGGAAATAAATGATTCGATTGGCTATGTCCGTAGCTGAAGTCCATTGGGTAGCGCTTGGAATATTTGCCGGAATTTTTCCTGCCGGAAACTCTATTCCTACCGGTATATCAAAATTGTTTAGTATTTGGAAACATTGAAGAACGGTCTTTAAAGCAGTATCTTGTTGGGGAGCCGTTGTCTGATAAAAAGCGGCACGTACAAAACGGGAGGGTGGAGTTATGTCGCCAGGAATACCTAGAAAGCCGCTTCCGGAGCCGAAAGCACTTAATTCTATATTACCCAAATGTTTGGCCGGAGCTGATCCGGGGTATAGGTTGACATAATTATTGAGATTCGTCAGATGCCATTCAAAACCGGGAGAATTTGTCAGCACTCCCAACTTATTCTCATAAAAATGGGGGATGCCCTGAACTATTTCCAAAACCACCTGTCGACCGGAAGTGTCAGTAAAACGCCAGTGAACAGTAGATGCTTGTGGGATAAAATTAATCACGTGTACTTCTTGAACTGCTTTTTTCACTTCATCCACAGTTTTACATTTTCCCAAAAGCCAGGAAATGAGCTGTAAATCAGAAATACTTTTTGCTTTCTCTGCCGGATTGTATTTCTCATATTCGCCATAATGAGGAAAATAAAACAATCCTGCTGAAAGTCCGGCTTCATTCAGACCTTCGGCTATGAATTCTTTTTGTTCGACAGCCAGTCCTACATATCCGTATTGTGCGGCATACAACATTCCGTCAATTCCATCCGGAGTGAATGATTGTTCGGTATGTCCTCTTGGAACAATGACATATTGGCTGTTCATGTCACTTCCACCCCATTCAATCGTTCTTGCAACGATAGTGGTGTCATTTTTGCTTTTTAATGTAATACCTGTACAAGCTTCTGCAAGAGAAGGAGACAGGAACACAAACAGACAGCCAATGACAACTTGAATAACAGATAAATTCTTCTTCATAATAATTGTTTTTCATTGAATAACAAATCTGAATGGAAATTAGTTTATGTAATTTCTATTGATTTAGGTACATTCAAATAAACTTTCAGAAGACAGATTTAAAAAAGCAATTATTAACTTAGAAATAGCTGGTATGCTAGATTATCGTGATGGACAATATATTGGGAAAAAGTTTAAGGAATTCTATAATATCTGTCCTTCTGATTATACAAAAAGGATTATTTGTGTATCCTCTTTCCCACCGGAAAGAGGATGCATTTTTTATTTTAATGCATTATTGAATGATTTTTATCTATATTTCATATAAAATACACATAAATGTAGTATCTTTGTGAAAACAATAAAGGTAATTGGAGTATATCGTCATAATATATGTTCCAATATCAGTGACCAGTTAAACAGGGGTGGTTGTTCTGTTGTAATAATCAGATATACATACCCCGAATTATGCAAGTAACACAAAAGTGAACATCTTTAGATGAATGTTTTTGTATATATCGAAACATGGGATTTGAAATTTGTACTAATAGTCATGTTCCCAAACAAGTATTCTTCTCTTAGAAATGAATACAAATTGCTATATTCGCGATTATACGGACATTTGCGAAGTGGAACTTACAAACACAGTATTAGGGATAATGATTTTATACAATAGTAGGTTAGCGAAATGTTTTCTCGGTAAGAAGAAACATTCTTTTATGATTTTCGGTTGTTACTTTACTCGCTATAAGTATTTGGAAATTTGGGAAGAAATGGAGGCCCGAATTCATCTGAGGCAATATACGGAGTGTATTTTTCTCACATTGTTACCAGGCTTGGTATTGTCATTATGGCTATCCTGGTGGTTTATGTTAATACCTTTGTCTACATATCATTTTCTTTATTGGTGGGAACGGATGATAAGACATCACTCTATCTTTGACTGGGAAGCGATAAGGCATTGTGGAGATACGCTTTACCTGCGAAAAAGAAAATCGTATAGCTGGATGAAGTCATATTGTAAGAAGAAATTGCCCGCATCGAGATGGGCGGATTAAAGATAGGGTCTTAACCGACCGGCTGCCTGTGAAGGTCGCTCTATTGTTTGTTTTGTTTGTGTTTTGTGCACCTTTTTTCAACAGAAAAAAGGTGCACTCTTGTTATGGATATATGGCAGATAAGATATGTATTTGAAGAAAAAAAGAAAATGAATGAAAAAGCTTCGATGTGCACTCTTTGGTATGGATGTCATAAACTTAGTGAAGTCTGTCGTTATTGTTATGTATATCGTACAGACGGCAAATACGGGAAAGATAGTTCGTTTGTTGCAAAGACCGGAAAGTTTGCCCTGCCTCTGCAACGGAAAAGGAACGGGACGTATAAAATTCCTTCAGGCAATTTGGTCTATACCTGTTTTACTTCCGATTTTCTGATTGGGGAGGTAGTTATGACAATTTTACGATTTGCTGTACAATGGAAAATCAGGACAGGGTGGATTATTGTCTGTCTATTTATAAAGCGACTCCTATTAAACATAAAATCATATCTGTGAGTCTCTTCTTAACCAGATTGATTTATTGAGTACAAAATGCGGATAATTACGTCTTTTTATAAAGATATTGTGTAAATTTTAAATTATCCATATTAATGAAACAGATAAAACTGTTACTTCTTTTAGCTTCCGCCTCCGTTACGGGAGCACTTGCGCAAAGCAATGGATTGACGGATATGAGTCAGAGCCGTTTTGCAAAGATGGCTAATATCGGAATAGGTGCCGTACATTGGACAGACGGTTTTTGGGGCGACCGTTTTAATGTGTTTAGCCGGACTTCTCTGCAAAGTATGTGGAACACTTGGAATACACCGGAAATCTCTCACGGTTTTCGTAATTTTGAGATTGCTGCCGGTGTGTGCAAGGGTGAACATTGGGGACCTCCATTCCACGACGGAGATATGTATAAGTGGATGGAAGGAGTGGCTTCTGTCTATGCTGTCAACAAAGATCCGGAACTGGACAGGTTAATGGACAACTTTATTACTTGTGTTGTAAAGGCTCAACGTACAGACGGTTATATACATACGCCTGTTGTTATTGAAGAACTGAATAAAGGTATTGACTCTCATGCATTAGGGGATCAGCATAAACAAACGGTCATTGGAACGAAAGTAGGTGACGAGAATGAAAAAGGAGCTTTTGCCAATCGGCTGAATTTTGAGACATATAACCTAGGGCACTTGATGATGGCGGGTATTGTGCATCGTCGTGCCACCGGAAAGACAACGCTTTTCGATGCCGCTGTGAAAGCAACGGACTTCCTTTGTCATTTTTATGAAACGGCTTCTGCCGAACTGGCTCGTAATGCCATTTGTCCTTCTCATTATATGGGAGTGGTCGAAATGTATCGTGCCACAGGAAATCCCCGTTATCTGGAACTTTCGAAGAATCTGATTGATATTCGCGGTATGGTGGAAAACGGAACAGATGATAATCAGGATCGTATTCCTTTCCACGACCAATATCGTGCAATGGGGCATGCCGTACGTGCGAATTATCTGTATGCAGGAGTAGCGGATGTATATGCCGAGACAGGCGAACAACAGTTGATGAAAAATCTGACAAGTATCTGGAATGATATTGTCACCCGGAAGATGTATGTGACCGGAGCTTGCGGTGCTCTTTATGATGGAACGTCACCGGACGGTACTTGCTATGAGCCGGATAGTATTCAGAAGGTACATCAGAGCTACGGACGTCCTTATCAGTTGCCGAATAACACAGCACACAATGAAACATGTGCTAATATCGGAAATATGCTTTTCAACTGGCGTATGCTGGAAGTGACAGGAGATGCGAAATATGCTGACCTTGTAGAGACTTGTCTTTATAATAGTGTATTGAGCGGCATCAGTCTGGACGGAAAGAAATATTTCTATACCAATCCGCTTCGTATCAGTGCCGATCTTCCTTACACGCTTCGTTGGCCGAAAGAACGGACGGAATATATCAGTTGTTTCTGCTGCCCGCCAAATACATTGCGTACACTGTGCCAGGCACAGAATTATGCATATACATTGAGTCCGGAAGGAATTTACTGCAACTTATATGGCGCAAATACATTAACAACGGACTGGAAGGATAAAGGCGAAATTGCTTTGGCGCAGGAGACGGATTATCCTTGGGATGGTAACGTACGTTTGACGTTGAATAAAGTTCCTCGTAAGGCGGATGCTTTCTCTCTTTTCCTTCGTATTCCGGAATGGTGTGAAAAGACTGCATTAAAAGTGAATGGTCAGCTGGTGCAAATGGATACAAAAGCGAATACATATGCGGAAGTCAACCGCGTATGGAAAAAAGGCGATGTAGTGGAACTCGCAATGGATATGCCTGTCTGTCTGCTTGAAGCCCATCCGTTGGCAGAGGAAATCCGTAATCAGGTAGTTGTGAAACGCGGGCCGCTGGTTTACTGTCTGGAAAGTATGGATATTGCAAACGGAGAAAAGATTGATAACGTATTGATTCCTGCCGATATTAAATTGACTCCTAAGAAAGTAACGATAGAAGGCAGTCCGATAGTGGCTCTTGAAGGGACAGCACGTTTGGCATCTCCCGCCTCTTGGGAAGGAGTGCTTTATCGTCCGGTGGCTCAGGCTGAAAGAACGGTGAATATCCGCCTGATTCCTTATTATGCCTGGGGAAACAGAGGAAAGGGAGAAATGACGGTATGGATGCCATTAACAAGATAAGACTATGATTGGAAAGGGTTTGAAAATAGCTTGTTCATTGCTTGCCATAAGTTCCACGCTTATGGCAGGTGATATATGGGTTTCTCCGAAAGGGAATGATTTTAATGACGGCACGAAGCAATCTCCGAAAGCAACTCTGACTTCGGCTTTGCGACAGGCACGGGAGTGGCGTCGTACGGGAGACGACCGTGTCCAAGGTGGAATCACTATTTATATGGAAGGCGGAACATATGCATTGCATGAACCTGTTTTTATTCGACCGGAAGATAGCGGAACAGAGAAATCTCCTACGGTGATTTGTTCCATCTCCGGTGAAGAGGTGATATTAAGCGGTGGTGTGCGCATCCGTAACTGGAAAAAGCAAGGAAAACTTTGGGTAGCGGACGTGCCGACATTCAATGGACGTCCGTTGGATTTCAGGCAATTATGGATAGATGGCAAAAAAGCTGTCCGTGCCTGTGATGTGGAAGACTTTGAGAAGATGAACCGCATTTGTAGCGTGGACGAGAAGAATGAGATTCTTTATGTTCCTGCGGTTTCCATTCGCAGACTTATTGATAATAAAGGGAATTTGAAAGCTAAATATGCCGAGATGGTATTACACCAGATGTGGTGTGTTGCTAACCTTCGGATTCGTTCAGTTGAGGTGCAGGGAGATAGTGCGGCAATACGTTTTCATCAACCGGAAAGCCGGATTCAGTTTGAGCATCCCTGGCCACGTCCAATGGTGACTACGGATGGACATAATTCCGCTTTCTATCTGACAAATGCACGGGAGTTACTGGATGTTCCGGGAGAATGGTATCATGATATAGATGCCCGTAAAGTATATTATTATCCACGGGAAGGAGAGAAGATGCAGGATGCCGGTATGGAAATTATTATTCCTGCCGTTGAAACATTGGTGCAGGTGGAAGGTACATTAGACCGTCCTGTCTCTAATGTCCGTTTTGAGAAAATTATTTTTTCCTATACTACATGGATGCGTCCTTCAGAAAAAGGACATGTGCCGCTTCAGGCAGGTATGTATCTGACAGATGGCTATCGGATAGAACCGAAGATGCAACGGAATTATCAGAATCATCCGCTGGATAATCAGGGCTGGCTAGGACGTCCGGTAGCGGCTGTCCGTGTGGCGGCTGCCAATCAGATTGATTTTGAGCGCTGTCGGTTCGAGCATTTAGGCTCAACCGGACTGGATTATGAGGAAGCGGTGCAAGGCGGTGTTGTTCGTGGCTGTCTCTTTCGCGATATTGCCGGAAATGGTCTGTTAGTCGGCAGTTTTTCTCCGGCTGCTCATGAAACACATTTGCCATACGACCCTGCTGATCGTCGGGAAGTATGCACACAGCAACAAATCAATAATTGCTATTTCACGGAAACAGGCAATGAAGATTGGGGATGCCTTGCCATTGCTGCAGGATATGTGAGTGATATCAATATCGAGCATAATGAAATTTGTGAGGTTCCTTATAGTGGAATTAGTCTCGGTTGGGGATGGACACAAACGGTGAATTGCATGCGTAATAACAGAGTTCATGCGAATCTGATTCATCATTATGCGAAACATATGTATGATGTGGCAGGTATTTATACACTTGGTTCGCAGCCGAAAAGTTATGTAACGGAGAATTGTGTGCATAGTATTTATAAGCCGGGGTATGTACACGATCCTAATCACTGGTTCTATCTTTATACGGATGAAGGTTCTTCCTTTATTACTGTACGTGATAATTGGACAGAAGGGGAGAAGTATCTGCAAAATGCCAATGGTCCGGGAAATGTATGGGAGAACAATGGTCCGAAGGTGGACAGTGTTATTCGTGAACGTGCGGGACTGGAAGCTGCATATAAGGATTTATTGAATATCCAGTAGGAACTGACAGAACATTTAACTGTAATACGTGATTCGTTCCACAGATATGGAACTAAAGGAAAACAATTGTAGAACTAAAGGGAAACAGATGTGGAACTAAACGTCAACTACTGTGGAACGAATTATTTCTTACGATTCAGTTTGTTAGCAATAGAAAGAATAATGAAAAAGAAGTATATGATATTACTTGGTGCCTTGTCTTTGGCGAGTAGCACCTTTGCACAGACCTGGATATGGTATCCGGGAGACTATGAAATCTGGCTGGGAAATCAAATGAATAACCGTCGTACGGAACGAGGGGCATTTTTCCCTCCTTTTTGGAAAACGGACAGTCATTATGTTGTCGTAGAATTCAGTAAGCAACTGAATCTTTCCGAGCCGGAAGAAATCTTTATTGCTGCCGAAGGAAAGTACAACGTCAAACTGGATGGCAAGCTCCAATTCGGTATGCCGGAAACCATGTTGCTTCCGGCTGGAAAACATAGCCTGAACATTAAAGTCTGGAATCAGGCTACTCCTCCCACTATTTATGTGAAGGGAAAAACGATGAATTCAGACTCTTCCTGGCGTGTGACTTACGAAGATAAAGAATGGATTGACGAAAGCGGAAAAGCCAGTGACACATCTGCCACTATCTATATGGATGCCGGATGCTGGAATTTTGACGGAGCTACCCAACGTCCTTCCCGATTCAGTCTGATGCGTGAACCGCAGCAACCCGTTACCAAGACAGAACAGTCTGAAGGAGGTATCCTTTATGATTTTGGAAAAGAAACATTCGGATTCATCACATTGAAGAATCTTTCCGGAAAAGGAAAAATAGAAATTTATTATGGTGAAAGCCCGGAAGAAGCAAAAGATAAAGCATATTGTGAGACATTGGACAAACTCTTGCTCGAACCAGGACAAGTGACCGACCTTGCCATCCGCAGCACTTCTCCCTTGAGTAATTCTGAAAACGAATATGCATTGGAGAACAGCAAAGCCTTTCGCTATGTTTATGTAACTCACGATCCGGGTGTACGGATTGGAGAAGTCTCCATGCAATATGAATATCTTCCTGAAGAATACCGCGGAAGTTTCCGTTGTAATGATGAGGAGTTGAATCGTATTTGGGAAGTTGGCGCATACACCATGCATCTTACTACCCGCGAATTCTTCATTGACGGTATCAAACGTGACCGTTGGGTATGGAGTGGCGATGCCATTCAAAGTTATTTGATGAATTACTATCTTTTCTTTGACAACGAATCCGTCAAACGTACAATCTGGTTGCTTCGTGGCAAGGATCCTGTGACTAGCCACAGTAATACAATCATGGACTATACTTTCTACTGGTTCCTTAGTGTATATGATTATTATATGTATAGTGGCGACCGTCATTTTGTTAACCAACTATATCCGCGTATGCAAACAATGATGGATTATGTGTTGGGACGTACCAATAAGAATGGCATGGTAGAAGGTATGACGGGCGATTGGGTATTTGTGGACTGGGCAGATGGCTATCTGGATAAGAAAGGCGAACTCTCTTTTGAACAAATCTTATTTTGCAGAAGTCTGGAAACGATGGCTTTGTGTGCGGAGCTGGTCGGAGATGCCAATGGTAAGCAGAAATACGAGAAGCTGGCTGCTGCATTGAAAGCAAAGTTAGAACCTGCCTTTTGGAATAATCAGAAACAGGCATTTGTACATAATTGCGTCAACGGTCAGCAAAGTGATGCAGTCACCCGTTATGCGAATATGTTTTCTGTCTTCTTTCAATATTTGAGTGAAGATAAGCAACAAGCCATTAAGCAGTCTGTTCTGCTGAATGACAGTATTCTGAAAATAACAACTCCCTATATGCGTTTTTACGAACTGGAAGCCCTTTGTGCTCTTGGCGAACAAGATGCTGTAATGAAAGAAATAAAAGCCTATTGGGGAGGAATGTTGAAGGAAGGTGCTACCTCCTTTTGGGAGAAATATAACCCGGAAGAAATCGGAACGCAACATCTTGCCATGTATGGCCGTCCTTATGGAAAGAGTTTGTGCCATGCCTGGGGAGCTAGTCCTGTCTATCTGTTAGGCAAATATTACTTGGGAGTGAAACCTGTAAAAGAAGGATATAAAGAGTTTGCTATTGCTCCTGTGTTGGGAGGATTGAAATGGATGGAAGGTACCGTGCCCACTCCGAATGGAGACATCCATATCTATATGGACAAAAAAACAATCAAAGTAAAGGCAACGGAAGGCAAAGGCTACCTTACCATTGAGAGCAGTCGTCAACCGAAAGCCAACATAGGAACAGTAGAAAAAGTATCTGAAAATATATGGCATCTTTGGATTGATTCGCCGGAAGAGAGAATCATTACCTATCATTTGTAATCTATTTGTTAATTAGTTAGTGGAGTAGTCCTTGATTAACGGTTCCTCATTTGAAAAGAGGAATTGTTAATCGGGGACTTTTTCCGTAAATGCCTCTAGGTTTTCTAGGAAATTTGCTACATTTGCTCTTCATAAAGAGAGAAGCAAGTAATATACTTTTAGTTCTTTTGGAAACAAGTAAACAAAATCCGAAGAATGAAAAACAAGATTGACCAATATACTGATACAGATGATGAGAAACTCTTCGCCTTGATTGAACAAGGTGATGAAGGAGCTTTCACCCGAGCCTATGAAAGGTATCATAAACTATTATTAGAGAAAGTATTAATGGATTTAGAGAAAATCGCTCCGGTGAAATTTGAGTATAATGAAGATAAGAAAGAAGTGATAGTAAAAATGAAATAATATAATCATTAGAAATAAATGGGGTATATGAATAAAGAAGTAGATTTATCCATATCTTGTTATGGAAAAGTAAAAGACAGGAAATATGATATTGTGGCTTTGCCGTGGGGAGCTACCGAACCTCATAATCTGCATTTGCCATATATGACGGATTGTATTCTTTCCCATAATGTAGCGGTTGATGCTGCATTGATAGCTAAACAGGAATATAACGTGAACTGCATGGTCATGCCGCCCATCGGCATGGGTTCACAAAATCCGGGACAACGGGAATTACCCTTCTGTATCCATACGCGTTATGAAACGCAGAAAGCCATATTGACAGATATTGTTTCTTCCCTATATGCCCAAGGCATCCGGAAATTGGTAATAATCAACGGACATGGCGGCAATACTTTTAAAAGTATGATTCGTGATTTGTCGGTAGACTATCCTGATTTCCTGATAGCATCAAGCGAATGGTACACCGTATTAAAGGCAAAGGACTATTTTGAAAATCCGGGCGACCATGCAGATGAAGTCGAGACGTCAGTAATGATGCATTATCATCCCGAACTGGTCAATCTTGAAGAAGCAGGGAATGGAGAATACAAAACCTTTGCCATACAGTCTTTGAATGAAAAGGTGGCGTGGATTCCCAGAAACTGGGGAAAGGTATCCAAAGATACCGGTGTCGGCGACCCGCGTGGAGCTTCTGCGGAAAAAGGTAAAAAATTTGCAGAAGCAGTCGCGGAAAAATATGCAAAGCTCTTTGACGAACTGGTGAATCAGGAACTTTACTAGATTGCAAAAAATATAGTGACGCTATCCTTGCGTGATAGTGACGGTATCCGGTAAGTATAGCGTCACTATGTGGACAGGATACCGTCACTATCCCAAAAGACTGTTTCTAACGAATTGCCGCGGAACTGAAACTATTGATATAAGTCCTTCTGAAAATAAAATCCGGAAGGACTTTTCTTTTTACCCCTCACAGCCCTCATCTTTTACCTTAAATTCATATGATAAACTACATGTCTGCACAGTGGATGGTCAGCAGGAACAAGCGGGTGGTCGAACTCTTTCATACGTTCCATGCCTATCTTCTGCATTACACGTTCCGAACGGAGGTTTGGTAAAGATGTAAACGAATATAGCTCTTTAATATCCAATTGCTTACGAGTGTATCCCATGCAAGCGCTTGCAGCTTCAGGAGCGTAGCCATGTCCCCAATATTCATGTCCCAGTCGCCAGCCGATTTCTACTCCCGGCGCAAAGTCTACATCAAATGTAATTTGATGCAGCCCGGTATATCCCATAAACGCATGGTCTTCTTTATGCTCAACGGCATACAGTCCGAAACCATAGGTTTGAAATTCCTTTTGAATACGTTGGTAAAAAGCAAACGTCTCTTCCGCAGTTAACGGATTGAGAAAAAATTCCATTACATGAGGGTCGGCATTCATATGGGCGAATGCCGGAATATCTTCCTCTTTCCAATCACGGAGAATCAAGCGGGGTGTTTCTATATATATTTGCATAATTGTGAGAATAATAATATGCAAATATACGATAAAATTCAGTCCGTAGCATGATACCAACAGACTGTGTTATTCCTAGACTTCCGCAAGCATGTCATCCAGTGTGTTCAGGATATAAGTATAACTTTTAAAGAATGAGGGAATTACATACTGTCACAAGTTAATTAACGGTAATATGGTCTTGAATAGTGGAATAATGGGCGAATGAGTACAAACAAGCGGTTATTTCGTCTTCTTCTTAGAGAAGAACTGAATTTATATAATTAATAACATATATCAGAAGAATGAAAAATACCAAATTATTCATGTTTGCGGCATGCGCACTGCTATTGACAGCGTGCGGCAAGCAAACCGTGAAAATTATGACTCCGCCGGATGCGTCGAACCGTGTCCTGTTCGGTGCGGAACAGTTACAGACTACCTTGGATAAAGCAGGCTATCAGGTAATGATGCAACAGGGGGACACCACATTCTCCGATCCGGAAATAAAGACAATTCTGCTGACAGAGGTAAATGATACCACTCTGGAAAAAGAGGGTTTTCATATTACGACTGCCGGCAATCTTACCAAAGTCTCCGGCAGAGACGGCAGCGGCGTAATCTACGGATGCCGTGAACTGATAGACCGTGTGAATGATTCGGAAGGGAAACTGGACTTTCCGGAAGAGTTGAAGGACGGACCGGAAATGGTACTTCGCGGCGCTTGTGTGGGTTTACAGAAGATGACCTATCTGCCGGGACATGGTGTGTATGAATATCCGTATACACCGGAAAGTTTCCCCTGGTTTTATGATAAGGAACAGTGGATTAAATACTTGGATATGCTGGTTGCCAACCGCATGAATTCGCTATATCTTTGGAATGGTCATCCGTTTGCGTCATTGGTGAAATTGGAAGATTATCCGTTTGCATTGGAAGTAGATGAAGAAACCTTCAAAATGAATGAAGAAATGTTTTCCTTCCTCACGGAAGAAGCAGACAAGCGCGGCATCTTTGTCATACAGATGTTTTACAATATCATTCTTTCCAAACCTTTTGCTGAACATTACGGACTGAAAACACAGGACCGTAACCGTCCTATTACTCCTCTGATTGCCGATTATACACGTAAGAGTATTGCCGCTTTCATTGAGAAATATCCCAATGTAGGATTACTTGTTTGTCTGGGTGAAGCAATGTGTACAGTGGAGGACGACGTGGAATGGTTTACAAAAACAATTATTCCGGGAGTGAAAGACGGATTGCAAGCATTGGGACGTACGGATGAACCGCCTCTCTTGCTGCGTGCGCATGATACAGATTGCAAATTGGTGATGGATGCTGCGTTGCCGCTCTATAAGAATCTTTATACGATGCATAAATACAACGGTGAATCTCTGACGACTTACGAACCACGCGGTCCTTGGTCGAAGATTCATACGGATTTGAGTTCGTTGGGTTCCATTCATATCAGTAACGTACATATCTTGGCAAATTTGGAACCGTTCCGGTGGGGTTCTCCGGATTTCGTCCAAAAGGCGGTAACTGCCATGCACAATGTACATGGTGCCAATGCGTTGCACCTTTATCCGCAGGCTTCATATTGGGATTGGCCTTATACAGCTGACAAATTGCCGAACAATGAACGTGAATTCCAGTTGGATCGTGATTGGATCTGGTACCAGACTTGGGGACGTTATGCATGGAAC